>Ga0207674_10000802_pt1 | contig 40845 bp, 37 predicted proteins | sample KBSCornC72_FD_184303 | JGI IMG/M metagenome (GOLD analysis project Ga0207674, IMG submission 184303) | Corn rhizosphere microbial communities from Kellogg Biological Station, Michigan, USA - KBS Corn C7-2 (SPAdes) (version 2) | ecosystem: Host-associated > Plants > Roots > Rhizosphere > Soil ... | reverse complement strand
GCCACCGGACAGGTATCAGTCGGAGTCGCGAAGAGCCGCTTCCGAATCTTCGCGACTGCATCGTAGGCCAGATCTCCCAACCAGTTCGGCAGCAACCAGCCGGCGTCGGCCAGGCGAGCGGAGAGTCCGCCCGCTTTCTGGCCGATATGCAGCACCGCGGGCCAGCGGGTAAGGGTGCGACCATCCGCGGTGCGAACCACGATGCTGTCGGGCAGCCGGCTGCGGGCCCCCGGAGAGAAGGTGGCAAGGAACGTCGGTCCGCCCAGCGGCGCGAATCGGAACGCGGTACCGGCGGGATCGTGGTCGACCACGAACCGGACCGCTCCGTGGCAGAGGCCGCACTCTCCATCGTAGAAGAGACGATCGGGCTGAACGGAGACCGGGGAGAGCGACGAGGACATCAGGGCCGGAAGTGAGCACATGGGTGCGTAGGACGTCAAAAGGCCGACCGTCTTATATTGTATCTGCTGCATGAACGACACCACCCCCCTGGGCATTCTAGAAATAACTGATCGCGGTGCGGGTTTCGTCCGTCGCCGCCAGTTCAGTTATTTGCCGGAAGACGGCGACCTCTACGTCGCTCCCCGCCTGATCAGCCAACTGGGACTCCGCTCGGGCGACGAGATCACCGGGCAGGCCGGACGCTCCCCTGGCCGAGGGAAGGCGCCACCCCTCGAGCGGGTCGATCAGGTGAATGGCCGCCCCGCCTCCGAAGCGCGCCAGCGACCCGAGTTTGGCAACCTCGGCGCCATCCATCCCAACGAACAGCTGACCCTCGACTGCAATCTCCGGCGGTTCGGCCAGCCCGATTACACCAACCGGGTGATCGACCTCCTCTGTCCCTTCGGGAAGGGAACCCGCGCCCTGATCGTCGCACCGGCGAAAGCGGGAAAGACCATGGTGCTTCAGGCCGTGGCGGAGGGTGTGGCGAAGAACTATCCGCACGCCATGCTGCTGATTCTGCTGGTGGACGAGCGGCCCGAGGAAGTTACCGAGATGGAGATGTGCGGCTTCGGCGAGGTCGTCTCATCGAGCTTTGATTGTCCCGCCGAAAGGCACGTCGAAGTCGCGGAGCTGACACTGGAGCGGGCACGCCGCCGAGTGGAGCAGGGGGAGGACGTCATTCTCATTCTCGATTCGATCACCCGGCTGGCGCGGGCCTACAACACGGTCGAACGGGGAACCGGCCGCACTCTTACCGGCGGGCTCGATTCCAACGCACTGGAGAAGCCCAAGCGCTTCCTCGGCAGCGCCCGGAAAATCGATGCGGCGCGGGGAGGAGGCTCGCTCACCATCATCGGAACGGCGCTGATCGACACCGGCTCCAAGATGGACCAGGTGATCTTCGAGGAATTCAAGGGGACCGGCAACAGCGAGTTGGTGTTGAGCCGGGAATTGGCGGAGCGGCGGATCTTCCCGGCGATCGACCTCAAGGCCAGCGGGACGAGAAAGGAAGAGCTGCTCCTTCCGCCCCCGCTCCTCGCGGTATCTCAGACCCTCCGGGGACGCTTCGCTCCAATGACCGCCATCGATGCCATGCAGCAGGTGCTGACGTTGATGAAGCGATCCCCTTCGAATGGCGACCTGGTTAAGGAAGTGAACGGGTGAGGGCAGCCCGGTGAGCCCGCTCGACGAACACATCGAGGCCGCCCAGCTGGCCGGGCTGCGGTATGTCTCCGATTCGCAGCCGGGAATCCGGCGACAGCGCTCCGGCTCAGGATTCCGCTATCTCGACCATGAGGGGAAACCGATCAAGGACCCGGCACTTCTGACCCGGATCCGCGGGCTGGTCATTCCCCCCGCGTGGACCGAGGTCTGGATCTGTCCCACTCCCGACGGCCACATCCAGGCGACCGCCCGGGACGCCGCGGGTCGGAAGCAGTACCGCTACCACCCGCGATATCGCGCTATCCGCGACGAGACCAAGTTCGACCGGATGTTCGAGTTCAGCGAAGTGCTCCCCAAGATCCGGGAACAGGTTGAGAAGGATCTGGCGCTGACCGGTCATCCCCGGGCCAAAGTCCTCGCCACGGTGGTCCGGCTGCTGGAGAAAACGCTGATCCGGGTGGGCAACGCGGAGTATGCGAGAGAGAACCGGTCGTTCGGGCTGACCACCCTGCGCCGGCGCCACGTGGACGTCACCGGCGACACGATGGCATTCGAATTCCGGGGAAAGAGCGGCGTGGTACATCAGGTCCGGATTTCCGACCGCCGCCTCGCTCGCATCGTGCAGCACTGCCAGACGCTGCCCGGCGAGGAGTTGTTCAAATACCTCGACGACGACAGCAAGCGGCAAACAGTGGACTCAGGAGACGTGAACGCCTATCTCCGGGAGATCGCGGGCCGCGAGATCACCGCCAAGGACTTCCGCACCTGGGCCGGCACGATGCACGCCGCAGCAGCGCTGCGCGACCTGGGGCCCAGCGAGGCGGAGCGGGAAGCCAAGCGCAATGTGGTCCAGGCGATCGATCAGGTAGCGGAGCGGCTCGGTAATACCCGCGCGGTGTGCCGCAAGTATTACGTGCACCCCGTGGTTATCGAAGCGTACTTGCGGGGTATCGTCCCCCCGCTCCCACCCAAGCCCAAGGACCCAAAGCGGGAACGACCGGGAGCCGCGATTCGTCGAGAGGAAGCTGCGGTACTGGAGTTCATTCAACAGCAGAGCCAGACCAAGCAGTAAGTCTCAGGCCGTGGCGTGCCCGGTCGAGGAGCGTTGGTGGATGTCCTCGGTGGGATAGGTTTCTTCGGTGCCCAGGAGTTCCGGATCCAATTCGGGATCCTGGGAGTACTGCGCTGCGAGATGTTCTCCCGCCACCGCCGCCTTCACCCGCTGCAGTACGGTCTGCGCCGCCCCGAGCGGCAGCGAGAAAGCCCTCAGATACTCTGCCGTCGCACGCTCCACCGGCATCACCCCCCGAAGCAGCTCGGAGAAATCAGCGGCGTTCTGAACGTGCGTGGCGGTGACCACCTCGGAGGATCGCGCGCCGACCATGCGGGCCAGCTCGTGGGTCTTTTCGTTGTAGTTGCGCCGGTACTGGAGGAGCTTGACGATCAGATCGAGCCGCAGCCAGCGCATCCCACTGAGCGTGGGAAGCGGAGTCTGAGCCGAGAGGCTGTCGAGATCGAGCGTAGCAAGCGTGCGGGTCCAGACTGCTTCCTGCATCTCGCCGGGTACTGGCACAACGGCGCAATAGAGCTCGAGCGCCTGAGTGGGCGACACGCGATGCGCAAATTCGCCGATGAACTGCTGTGCCTGTCCCGTGTGCGAATCCACCAGCGTTTCCCAGTAAAGCGCGAGCGCTACCTGAACCTTGGTGCGCATTGCCGAAGGGAAGTTGCGAAGCGGGATTTGGCTGGGTACAGACATTCCACCTCCATGAACCGTCTAACAACTGCACGTTTCAGGACTTGCAGCAATGCCTAAAGTAGGTGATCGGCCGCCCGACGCAATGGCTGATACCGTTACACTGCAATGCGTTATGGTAAGTTGCCTTGCCACATCGAGTTCCCGAACCCTGCCAGACTTGCCTGCCCAGAAATGCGACGCTAGCTAAGTCCCATCCGGGCCAGCAGTTCCCGATACCGAGGGTGCTGACGCAGTCCGTCGAAGAGGGGCTCAACTCGCATATAGGCAAGCCAACCGCGACGCTCGAGCATGGATCGTTCCGCGTATTGGAAGGCTTCGTCGATTTCGCCCAGGGCTAGGAACAGCTTGGCGAAGTCTGTGGGAGAGACGTACCGGTGGGTGGTCATCCGGTGGAACTCATCCAGCGTGGCCCTAGCCTCTTCTGGCCGTCCCTGGAGAATCGCCAGGCGAGCCAGAGCGGCCATCGCGTGAGTATCCCCCGGCTGGAGTACCAGCGCCTCCCGGAAAGCGGCCTCGGCCTCCGGGTAGCGGCCCGCCATACAGAGCGACAGTCCCATAATGATATGAGTCTCGAACGAGGTGGGGTTCATCATCAGGGCCCGTTCCAGGTGCTCGATAGCGAGCTCGGGTTCGTGCGCGTAGTACTGCAGCCACCCCATCGCCCGACGGATGGAGACCGAGGCGGGGTCCAGTTCGATCGCCATCCTTCCCTGGATCAGGGCCTCGCCGGTACGGCCCATGGCCGCGAGGTACCAGGCGTACCACTGACGCCCGGTTGCATAACGAGGATTGAGCACGATACTGCGCTCGAAGTGATACCGGGCCTTCTCCCACTCCCAGTCGTGGATGAAGATGACCCAGGCAAGGGAGGTGTGTGCCTCGGCCAGCGTGTCGTCGAGCGCTATCGCGTGGAGAGCCTCCTCCTTCGCGCGCCGCATGCCTTCATCGACCGGCGCCGCGCGGTAGTCGAGCTGCAGGGCGTAGGAATCGGCCAGCCCGGTGTAGGCCAGGGCGTATTCAGGATCCTCCGCGATGGCCTGCTCGAAATACTCGATGGCCTCGCTGATACCCTCGGGCGTGCGCTTGTTCCAGCAGAACCTCCCTCTCAGGTAGAAGTTGTAGGCCTTCAGATTCTGGGTATACCGGCGAGGGACCGGCTCTCCCATTTCGCCGAGGAAGCTGGCCCGCAGGGTATTCACGATGGTCCGCGCGATCTCATCCTGGATAGCGAAGACATCGGTGTCTTCCCGGTCGAAGCGCTCCGACCAGAGCAGTCTCCCATCGCTCACATTGATCAGCTGCGCCGTGATCCGGAGACGGGACCCCGCCTTTCGTACTGTCCCCTCGAGGACCGCCGAGACATTAAGCATCGCCCCGATGGTGCGGACATCTTCCCGCCGGCCCTTGAGCGCGAATGCCGAGGTGCGGGATGCGACCACCAGTCCCTCGACGTTGGCCAGGGCATTGATCAGCTCGTCGGTCATCCCGTCGCTGAAGTACTCGTTCTCCTGATCCGCGCTCGCGTTGACGAAGGGAAGAACGGCGATTGATCGGGCACGGCCGATCGCCGGATAGGTTCCCGAGAGGCCGGAGAGTGGGGTGACGAGCGCCTCGGCGAATTCCGCGGCAGTCGGGAATCGACTGGACGGCTCTTTCGAAAGCGCACGAAGCAGCGCGTGCTCCACCGCGACCGGCACTTCCGCGCGCAGCTGGCGAATCGGGGGCGCAGGCTCCACCGAGTGACGCGCCATCGTCGCCCGGGGGCTGGTACCGGCGAAGGGAGGTTGTCCCGCCAGCATCTCGTGGAGCACGCAGGCGAGGGAATACTGGTCGCTGCGGCCGTCGGTCTCCCGGTCCCCGCTCGCCTGCTCCGGGCTCATGTAGGCCGGCGTGCCGATGGCGAGGCCTGGCTCGGTAACGATGTCGGCACTCGCTTCGTACAGCGCACGCGCCACGCCGAAGTCGGCTACGAGCGCTTCGCCCTCATGGAGCAGGATGTTTTCCGGTTTTATGTCGCGGTGCAGGATGCCCTGGCGGTGGGCGTAGTCCAGAGCCTGTGCCACCCCGCGAGCGATGCGAAGGGCCTGGTCTACCGGGAGACGAGTCTCGCGAGACAGCCGGTCGCGCAGGGATTCGCCACCGATCAACGGCATGACGTAGTACAGCACGCCGTCGCGCTCGCCGGAATCGTGGACCGGAACGATCTGGGGATGGGTGAGCCGTGCGGCGATGCGGACTTCGCGGAGGAATCGCTCCGGCTCGTACCCGCCTCGTTGGCCCGGTCGCAGCACTTTGACGGCAACCGGGCGAGAGTGGCGCAGGTCCTCGGCGCGGTAGACGGTCGCCATACCACCGCGTCCAAGCTCGGACTCGAAGCGATACTGCGCTCCGAGCGTGGCGTTGAGGCGATCGATCGGGTCGGACACTGCCCCAGCCCTCCAAAGAGTCAGGCCTTCAAGTATACCGCGCGCCCTTCCTCATGTTCACGGGCCCCGAAGCGTGTCAAGGAAGCGTCGAATGCCCGCCTCGTAAGTCTCGGCACCCGTTTCGAATGCGTCGTCATGCCCGCCCGGAACTTCAAGGAACGTCTTCGGCTCGGGAGCCGCGGCAAACAGACGCCGGCCCTGAGCCAGCGGAATCGTCATGTCGTTGCGACCATGGATCATCAGCAACGGCACGCGAAGGTCTCCAATACGGCCTTTGGAATCGAACCGGTTTCGGGAGAGCCAGCGGACCGGCAACCAGGGGTAAATCTCCTGGCCCAGATCGGCGACAGAGGTGAAGCCGCCCTCGAGGATGAGGCCGGCTGCGTCAACCGAGGTAGCCAGCTGGGTCGCGACGGCGGAGCCGAGGGAGTGTCCGTAGATCACGATGCGGGTCGAGGGAATCCGAAGGCTGTCCCGCAGGAAATCATAGGCAGAGCGCGCGTCGGCGTAGAGTCCCGCCTCACTCGGCTTGCCTTCGCTCTCGCCGTAACCACGGTAGTCCGGCGCCAGGACACCCAGTCCCAGATCGTGGAGCTGACGGTCATGCTCAGGGCGGCCCGGCGTCGCGAGATTGCCGGCATTCCCATGAAGGATGAGAACCCATCGGGCGGAATCCGCGGGAGCCGGTGGGGGTATCACCCAGGCCACCAGCCTGCCGCTCTGACCTGTGAAGCGCGCGACTCTGGCCTCGCCGCCCAGGAAAGCCGGCGGGTCGGGAATCCTTCCGCCCTCTGGAAAGAAGACAAGGCTGTCCTGGTTGGCCCAGAACCAGACAAGAATCAGCAGGTAGAGCACGAGACCCACCGCGAGAATGGAGAGCACGATGCGGCGGGCGGTCCCCACGCCTTCAGGCGGGATAGAAGCGGCCGCTCTGCTCCGCCAGCTCCACCAGGGTCGGGGCGGGATTGAACCGTGCTCCGTACTGGCTCTCGAGCCGGCGCAGAACGTCTACTACGTTGGCCGCACCCAGGTCGTCGATGTAACGGAGCGGCCCACCACGGAAGGGAGGATAGCCGAAGCCGAAGATGGCACCGACATCACCGTCTCTTGGCGAGCGCACGACGCCTTCTCCAGCCGCCATCGCGGCCTCGTTGAGCATTATGTACACCAGCCGCTGCTCGATCTGGGTGAGGTCGTGAGGCTTCACCGGCCGTATCCCGAGCAGATCGTAGGCCGCCTCGTCGGGACCGGTGCGGAGGTTGTTGTGATAGTGGTAGAAGCCTCTCCCGTTCTTCCGCCCGTAGCGTTCGGCCTTGATCATCGGCTCCACCACATCAGACGGAATCATCCGCTCGCCGAAGGCACGGTGCATCACCTCTCCCGCCTTGGCTCCGACATCGATCCCGACCTCGTCCAGCAGCATGATCGGACCGACCGGGAACCCGAATCGGGTCATCAGGCGATCGATCACGTCCATCGGCACGCCTTCCCGGAGCAGGAATCCCGCCTCGTTCATGTAGGGCGTCAGAATGCGATTGACCCAGAAGCCGGGACGGTCCCGCACCACGATCACGGTCTTCCCCAGCTTCCGTCCGAATTGGACCGCGGTGACGATGGTTTCGGCGCTGGTCTGTTCGGTCGGAATTATCTCCAGCAACGGCATCCGGTCCACCGGGGAGAAGAAGTGCATGCCAAGCACCCGGTCGGGACGTGCAGCCTCCGCGGCGATTTCCGAGATGGGAATGGTCGAGGTGTTGGTAGCGAACACGGCAGTGCTCGGAATCGCCGGCTCTGTTTCCATCAGGACCCGGCGCTTGAGCTCGAGATCTTCGAACACCGCCTCGACCACGAGATCGATCAGGCCAAAGCCGGAATAATCCGCTCCACCAGAGAGCAGGGCCGAGAGGCGCTGATACTCAAAGCGGGAGATTCGTCGACGCTTAAGCCGATGGTTGAGAATGTCGCTCGCGGCCTTCAGTCCCTTGCCGACGCGAGTGAGGTCGGTGTCCTTGAGGCGCACGTCCACACCCGCGGTGGTCACCGCGGTTCCCGCGATGCCCGCTCCCATGAAGCCGGAGCCGATCACGCCGAGTCGCTGAACCGGGCGCGGCTGGGCGCTGCCGGGAGGAACCCCATCGTCCTTCTTGAGCGCATTGGTGGCGAAGAAGATCTGCACCAGCTTGCGGGAGACGTCGGTAACCGCGAGCTCCCCGAACTTCCGATGCTCCATCTCGTATCCGGCCGCGGCACCTTCCTCCATCCCGGTCCGGACCACCTCGAGTGCCGCGAAGGGAGCGGGGTAGTTGCCGCGCGTCTCCTTCTCGATTCCTCGCCGTGAGATAGCGTAGACCAGCTTTCGCCCAAGAGGATTCTTCTCCAGCAGCCAGGCCACGGGGCCGCCCGGTGGCTCGCGCTGGGACAGACCACTCGCCGCGAGTCGAGCGGCGGCCTGGAGCGCAGTCTCGAGCAGGATGCTTGGGGGAACCACTTCGTCCACCAGGCCCAGGCGCAGCGCCTGGGTTCCCCGCTTTCCGCGCGAGGAGAGAATCATCTCGAGGGCGGCCCGCAGACCGATCAGTCGCGGAAGCCGCTCGCATCCGCCGGCGCCAGGCAGGAGTCCCAGCCGAACCTCGGGGAGCGCCAGCTCGGTCTTCGGATGATCGGTCGCGAGGCGATAGTGGCAGGCAAGGGCAAGCTCCAGTCCGCCGCCCAGGCACGCGCCATTGATGGCCGCGACGACCGGCTTGGGAAAGTCGGCGACCCGCTGCAGCATCTCCTGCCCCTCGCGGGAAAGCCGCTCGAATTCTTCCCGGGTGGAGAGCCGGGTGAACTCTTCGATGTCGGCGCCGGCAATGAAGGTGTCTGGCTTTCCGGAGCGGATCACCACCGAGTTGTAGGCCGGATTGCCCCGGATCTCTTCGAACGCCGCCTCGAGCTCGGTCTTCACGGCGCTATTCAGCTTGTTCACCGGCTCACCCGCCAAATCCAAGGTGACGACGGCAACGCTGCCGGAGGGCGTCAGTGAGATCGCGGTCATGATGAAAGCGGGTAGTAGGTAGTAGGTGGTGGGGGGTGGGGCCCCACTCCCCACCACCCATCACCCACCACCGTTTTCCTTTCAGCGAACATTCTGAAGCACCATGGCAAACCCCATCCCACCCTGGGCACAGATCGAGATGAGACCGAACTCGACATCGCGGCGGCGCATTTCGTTGGCGAGCGAAGTGGCGAGTCGCGCACCAGTAGCACCGAAGGGATGGCCGATCGCGATCGAGCCGCCCATCACATTGGTCCGATCCCAGTCTACCTGTCCCACCGGAGCCTTGCGACCGAGCCGCTCCGCCCAGGCCTGCGAGCCCCAGGCCTGCACATTGGACAGTACCTGCGCCGCGAATGCCTCGTGGATTTCGACCAGGCCCAGGTCCCTCCAACTGATTCCCGCGCGATCGAGAGCTTTGGGCACCGCCCAGACCGGACCCATCAGCAATTGCCAGCCGGGATCCACCGCGGCCACCGCGTAACTTCGCACCGCCGCAAGCGGCTGGTAGCCCAGCGATCGCGCCTTCGATTCTTCCATGATGAGGGTGACCGCGGCGCCATCGGTGAGCGGTGACGAGTTGCCCGCGGTCACCGAGCCGTAACGCTTGTCGAATACCGGCTTGAGCTTGGCAAGCGCCTCCAGCGAAGTGTCGGCCCGGATCAGGTTGTCGGTAGTCACGATCTGATCCATGGCGCGACCGGCAAACCATGGCGCAATCTCCCGCCCCAGCCGGCCATCCTGAGTCGCGACGCTGGCACGCTGATGGGAGAGGAGAGCAACGCGGTCCTGCTCCTCTCTGCTGATGCCGTTCTCCTTCGCCATCTTCTCCGCGGACTGACCCATAGACTCCCCGGTCGATGGCTCGGCAATCGCCGGCGCCACCGGAATCAGATCCTTGAACCGGACCTTGGAGAAGATGGCCAGTCGTTGTCCCAGGGATCTCGCCTTGCTCGCGTCCATCAGAATCTGGCTCATCCGCTTGGAGTGTAGAATCGGAATATCGGAGAGCGACTCGACCCCGCCCGCCAGCACCACGTCGGCGTTGCCCAGGGCGATCTGATCGGCGGCGTAGCTGATGGCCTGTCCCGAGGAAGCGCAGGCCCGATTGAGTGAGAAGGCGGGAATCGTGGCGGGGAATTGGGGTAAAAGACTCACTTCGCGCGCCACATTCGGTGCCAGAGGAGAAGCGACCACCTGGCCGAACACCACTTCGTCGACCAGCGCCCCGTCCAGCTCTGAGCGGTGCAGCAGCTCCTCAGTGACACGGCGGGCGAGTTGGACCGCGGTCACATCTTTGAATACAGTCCCGCTTTTGGCGAAGGGAGTGCGCAGGCCGGCGACGATGACCGGGCGGCGGGCAGGGTGGGACATGCGGGAAAGGTAGTGGGACCGGGAAACGGGGTGGCACCTTGTCTTTGAGCCGGTCCGCCCTTAGCCCTTGGTAGGCCTGGCGATCTACCTCTTCTGAGCCACGACGCTCGCCACCGCGCGGATTCTTGTCGCGTCGATCGGCTCGAACACCTCCCGGCCGTGCAGCACTTCGAGCGGCGCGATGAGCTGCGCCAGCTCACCAGGTTTGAGCAGATGCTCGTCGCGGCTGGGCCCCCAGCCCAGGTCCCGCTGCCAGTCGAGGTAGGTTTCCATCAACAGGAGTCCGCCCGGTGCCACCAGCCGGACAATGTCGGCCATGCGCCCGCGGTCCAGATAATTGAACACCATCACTGCATCGAAAGAGCCCAGCTGCGGCCACTCGCCCTCGAGATCCACCATTCGCCAGTCCACCGTCACGCCCAGGCGTGATGAGGCCTCGCGCGCCGTATCCAGCTTGGAATCGTCCTGGTCGATGCCGGTCACCGTCCCGCCCCACTGCGCCGCCTTCAGCGCATGCCTCCCTTCGCCGCAGGCGATGTCCAGCACCCGCTTTCCCGGCTTGAACAAGTAGTCATGCCAGAGCAGCCAGGCGCTGGGACGCGGGAGATACAGCACAGGCGGGGGAGCACCCCGGGTGAGATCTGGCATCGTTCCTCATTGCAAGTTCTGACCAGCGAACCAGCCGACCTGTTGGTGATCGGTGGTGGGATCACCGGAGCCGGGATCGCCAGAGACGCGGCGATGCGGGGGCTCGCGACCGTGCTGGTGGATCAATCGGACTTCGGCGCGGGGACCAGCTCGAGGTCGAGCCGATTGATCCACGGGGGACTGCGCTACCTCGAGCAGGGAGACTACCGCCTCATCTTCGAGGCGCTGCACGAGCGCCGGATCCTGCTCAACATCGCCCCACACTTGGTCCGCCCCCTGCCGTTTGTCTTTCCGGTGCACCGGGGTGACCGGGTACCCTTCTGGAAGCTAACGGCCGGGGTGGGCCTCTATGCCCTCCTCGCACTCTTCCGCAATGTGGGGTCCATCCGCATCCTCGGCAAGCGCGCCCTTCTCGCCGCCGAACCGGCCCTGCGGGAGCGGGGGCTGGTAGGCGCGACGCGCTACTACGACGCCCAGTGTGACGACGCTCGTCTGGTGCTCGCCACAATCCGCTCCGCGATGCGCCACGGTGCTCAAGTCGCGAACTACATGGAAGTAGACGCCCTCGAGAAGGCGGGCGGCGTGGTTCACGGCGCCAAGGTAAAAGACGTTCTGAGCGGGGAGACCGGAACCATCCAGGCCAGAGTCGTGGTGAACGCCACAGGTCCCTGGAGCGATCTGCTCAGACGGCTGGAAGATCCCAACGCGAAACCGTTGTTGCGCATCACCAAGGGCGCGCACGTGATGGTGCCCAGGGCTCGCATCGGCCATGAATCCGCAATCACCATGACGAGTCCGATCGACGGACGGGTCATGTTCGCACTGCCCTGGGGTGAGTTCTCCTACATCGGAACGACCGATACCGACACCGCGGAGTCAGGCGATCGAGTGCGCGTCTCCGAGGAGGACATGGTCTACCTCCTCCGTTCGGCCAATGCCTATTTCCCCAACGCTCACCTTACCGAATCCGATGTCGTGTCCTCCTGGGCCGGACTCCGGCCCCTGGTCGCTCCCACATCGGCGATGGGAGCGTCCGAAGTTCCCCGCGAACACCAGATCATCCGCGGGCCGGACGGAATGCTGAGCATCATCGGCGGGAAACTCACCACCTACCGCCGGATGGCGGCGGAGATGGTGGACCGGGTGGAGGAAGAACTGCACCGGACGGATGGACGCCCCCGCAGCGAAAAGGCGGAAACCGATATCGAGCCCTTGCCCGGGGGCGAGGCGAGAGCGTTCGAGACTTTCCGTCAGACCGGATTGGACCTCGGTCTCCCGGACGCCACGGTGGAGCACCTGCTCTCCCACTACGGCACCGAAGCCGCTGCCATCAATAACCTGGTGCGCGAGAACCGCTCACTCATGACCCCGCTCGCGCCGCCACATCCAGCGATCGAAGCCGAGGTGGTTCATGTGACTCGACGCGAAATGGCCCAGCGGGTAGAGGACATCCTGGTTCGGCGAGTGCACCTGTACTACGAGACGCGAGACCACGGCGCCTCGGCCGCTCGTCGAGTGGCGGAGTTGATGGGCAAGGAGCTGGGATGGGATGAGGCGAGGATGACGACAGAGGCGGAGAAGTACCTGAAAAACGTGAGACGTGAGACGTGAGACGTGAGAAGTAAGAAGGGCAAGCAGACCCTTCTCACTTCTTACGTCTCACTTCTCACGCATTTCCTACTGTACGACCAGCTCCCCCGTCATCGGCGGTCCGTCGGGCGTGCTTTCGTAGGTGTACGTGCCGGGCGTCGTGAAGGTGACCTTGTAATTCGTGTTGGAAATACCGGTCAGGAGGCCGCTATCAAATGCGACCGGCCCGCTGGTCGACGTGACGCTGTGAGGCTTGGGGCTTGCCTTGTCCCAGATCACAGTAGTTCCCACGGCCACCGTATCGATTGCCGGATTCTCGGTCCCGTTGTGGAGGCTACGGAAGAAGTCGTTGCCCAGCATGATGTGGAACTGTGGACCGGTAACCTCCAGATCGAAGATCACCGAGTTCAAACCTCCGACCGGCTCCGCGGTCACCTGCGCCGGTCCGACGGCGTTACCGGCCATCACCGACAGCGATGTCCTGCCGTCGGTCTGCGTGATGGTGGTCGGGCCATCCAGGATGACCGATCCCGAAGTCACCGACCAATCGACCTCAATCGACGGCACTCCATTACCGAAGTTGTCGGTGACCTGGAGCGACATCGGTAACGGGAACGGCAATCCGACTTCCTGCACCTGGTTGTCGCCGTCGGTCTTCTCGATGGAGCTGGGATTTCCGGGAAGAGCAGTGGCCGAGAAGGCGATCGGAGAACCGGTCGCTCCATCCAGTGTTGCGGTGGCAGACTGGGGTCCTGCGGTTTGAGAAAGCTTCCAGGTGGTCTGGGCAATCCCGTTCGGGTCCGTCACCGACGAAGAACCGATCGCGGAGCCGGAATTCGAGGTCTCCCATTCTACTGTTACGCCTTCAAGGGGAACACCAAGCTCAGTCACCAGCACCCGAAGCGGGAGGGGCAGCAGGGCGTCCACCGTTGCTGTCTGGTTGTTTCCGTTCGGCGCCGGCGCCAGCTCGATTAGTTGGCCGGCGGGGCCGCCACCCCCGCCGCCATTGTCGCTACTACTGCAGGAAAGACCAACTGCAACTGCTACGGCCAGAACAAGTGGAGTTACTGCTGTTCGCATGGCGGTCTCCCGTCAGGCCTGGGGATTACTTCGCCGCACTTGTTTCATCACCGCGGTGCTTCCTCATGGCTTACGCGTATTCCCTAATGCACGATAATACTCCCCGCCATCCCGGTGCCGTTCGCGCTGCCGTGGGCGCTGCAGTGATACTTGTAGGTCCCTGGCGTGTTGAAGGTGAGAGGACCGTACGTGAAGGGCGCGCTTTCCAAGTTAGCATGCGGGGTGAACGACGGCGGCCCATCCGAGATGATGCTGTGGCCGACGGCGCCAGCAGCCCAGTCCCAGGTGACGGTCCCACCGGCCGCAACATTCCCCACCTTGGGAGTGAAGGTGTTGTTCGCCACAGTGATCGTGATGTCCGTCGGTATGGCAATAGCGGTTTCGGTGAAGGTCTGCGGTGAGCCGGTCAGGCCCGTTACCTCCGCGTCCACCGTCACGTCTCCCGGGGTGGTACCCAGGGTCACTACCGAGCTGGCGATGCCATTGTCGTCGGTATCCGAAGTTCCAGGCGCCACGGTCCCGTCTCCACTGGTCACGGTCCAGGTGACGGTGACTCCAGGCACGCCGTTACCGAACTGGTCGGCAACCTTGGCCTGTAGCGCCGGCAGGGTCGAATTGACCCCTCCCTGCTGGCCGTCTCCACCCGCGATCGAGAGCTCAGCAGGTGCGTCGGGATCTGCGGTTGCCGTGAAGGTGACGGGGGAGCCGCCAGCGCCGGCCAGTGTGGCCGTCGCGGTGACCGCACCGGAGGTATTGCCAAGGGTCCAGGTCGCGGTGGCCACTCCGTCCACGTCGGTGGTCGAGGTCGCGTCGATGGTGCCAGATGGGGTCTGCCAAGTCACGTCAACACCCTGCTGCGCGGCACCGTTCATTGTCACGAGGACCCGCAACGGCAACCCCAAGGGCTGACCGACCGTGGCGGTCTGGGCATCACCGCTGTTGGTTGAAGTCTTGGCTATATCAGTAGTTGGATTGGGGCTACCACCGCTGTCACTGCTACTGCAGGCAAGAGCCAGCCCGCCAACCAGCAGGCTCGCCCCGGCAATGAGTCTTAGGGGAACACGCACTCGCACCGCAAAACCCTCCCTTCAAAATTGTTACTCGCTGGACTTCAATCCGATCATGGTGCGTAAGGATACGTTTTAGGACGGAACCGGGCAAAGCAGGAGACACGCCGGTGCCGGGTCGGTCTCAGGGTGGCACAACTGTCAGATGGAAGACTACAGAGGGAGAGCCGCCCGCCAGGGCGGCAGTGACTGTTGCCGCACCGGCAACGTAGCCGGCCGTAAGCTCCACTTCAGCAATCCCGTCCGTCCCGCTATTGGTCACCGCGGCGTCGAGAATCACCGAGCCCGTAGTAAGCTGCCACTGAACCGGAACTTGCGCGACACGGTTGCTCAAGCGGTCGGTCACCCTTACAGCCAGCGGCTCAGTAAAGACCAAACCTGAGGTCTGGTTCTGACCATCGCCCGATTCGATGAGAATCCTGCTGGGCGGGCCGGGTAGCGCAGTGGCCACGAACGTCACCGGCGATCCTGCGGCACCGGAAACCGTGGCCGTGGCCACCTGGGGGCCTGCGGTGTTGGGCAGCTTCCAAAACGTCTGCGCCATGCCGTCTTGGTCTGAGAGTGTGGATTGGCCCACGGTGGCTCCCTGGCCCGACGTCTCCCAGACTATCGAGACCCCCGCCTTCGGAGTGCCCCCTTCCGTAACAACCACCCGGATGGGATCGTGCAGATATGTATCCACCAGCTGCGTCTGCCCATTACCGTTCGCCGAATCGGCCTGGCGGACCATTAGTGTTGTCGGGCTCTGGTCGGCACAGGCCCCGGCCGCCCAGCAGGCCAGCAGCAGCAAGAGGATAGAGGTGGGCGCTGTGTGCATCTGTAGTATAGGACGATTGGCTATCTTCAATCGGGCACGGGAGCCGCTCCCGTGGTACGCAGGCTCGCAGTCAGAAAGGGCAGTATGTCAGCCGATCCCAATGTCTTCGAAACCGCCAACGCCGGCTTCGCCCAGGTCATGTACGAGGAGTTCCTACGGGATCCCTCCTCGGTAGGACCGGAGTGGCGGCGGCTGTTCGAGAGTGGAGTCGTAGGGGTCCGACCGGAGAATGGCGAGCCTTCGGGCCCGGGGTCTGATGGGCAGACCCAGAGTGCGGCGACACCCGTGGCCGAGCCCCAGCCCGCGCGTGTAGAGCCGGTTTCGAAGCCCACCGCCGCCGCTGTGCCCCCGGTCACAGGGGCCGCGTCCTCCCCAAACGCCACCCCGATCACCGGTCCCGCCGCTCGCCTGGTCGGCAACATGGAGGAGAGCCTCCGCGTCCCCACGGCTACCACATTCCGGGAGCTGCCGGTCGGGGTCCTGGAGGCCAGGCGCCGCGAACTCAACAACGCCCTCCGGAATGCAGGCCGGCCGGAGAAGGTCTCCTTCACCCACTTGATCGGGTTTGCCCTCGTTCGGGCTGCCCACGCCCATCCGGTGATGACCACGGTGTTTGTCCATTCCGGCGCCACGCCGGCGCGGATCAACACGGGGAAGGTGAACCTCGGTCTTGCAGTGGACGTGGAGCGGAAGGACGGAAGCCGCGGACTCGTCGTCCCGGTGATCCAGGATGCTGCCTCCGGAACCTTCGCTCAGTTCCACAGCACCTACGAGTCGCTGGTCGAAAAGGCGCGGGCGAACAAGCTGATGCCCGATGCCTTCGCGGGCGCCAACATGACGCTCACAAATCCGGGCGGATTGGGAACCGTGGCCTCAGTACCGAGGCTCATGGCCGGTCAGGGCAGCATCGTCGCGGTAGGAGCGATCGGCTATCCGCCGGCATTCACCGAGCTGTCCGACGACCGGATCCGGGAGCTGGGGATCTCGAAGGTCATGACCGTCACCAGCACCTACGACCATCGGGTGATTCAGGGAGCCGAATCAGGTGAGTTCCTGCGAGCCCTCGATGGATTGATCCAGGGCGAAGAGAAGTTCTACGAGGACGTCTTCGCGAGTCTCGGCTTGCCGGGCCCGAGCGTGCAGCCAGCTCTGACTGAGGCGCCGACCGCGAAACTGGGTCGTGGCTCGACACCGGTCCGGGAATCCACGGTTGCGTTGTATCACGTCGCCGCGGCGATGGCGCTGGTGAAGGCATACCGGACTCATGGACATCTCGCAGCGCATCTCGATCCGCTGGGCAGCGAGCCACGGGGCGATCCTTCGCTGGATCCCGAACCGCTCGGCCTCACGCCGGATGTGATGTCGTCGATTCCCGCGGCGGTGCTGCGGGTTGCCACTCCCGGAGAGACGCTGGCCGATGCGATGCCCGCGTTGCAGGACGCGTACTGCGGCACCATCGCGTACGAGCTGGAACACATCGCGGTCCACAATGAGCGAGTCTGGCTGCGACAGATGATCGAGTCGGGCGCCCATCGCACGCCACTCGGGGTCGAGGAGCAGAAGTGGTTGCTCCAGCGCCTCACCGAGGTGGAGACTCTCGAGAAATTCCTCCATAAGGCCTATCTCGGCGCGAAGCGTTTCTCGATCGAAGGGGTAGACATGCTGGTTCCCATGCTCGATCTGATCATCGAGCTGTCGGCACAGCAGGGAACCCGCGAGGTGGTGATCGGCATGGCCCACCGGGGCCGGCTCAATGTGCTGGCACACACCGTGGGGCGCCCTTACGAGTCGATCTTTGCCGAGTTCGAGGGCGGTCGTCACGTCGAGGCGGGCAAGCTGACGCCTGAAGGCGGCACTGGAGACGTGAAATACCATCACGGCGCCGAGGGTTCCTACCGCACTCGGACCGGGAAGAGCCTCACGGTCACCCTGTCTCCTAATCCTAGCCATCTCGAGTTCGTGGGACCGGTGGTAGATGGGCGAGCTCGCGCCAGGCAGACCTCACGGCGCGGTCGCGAAGCGCACCACGATGCGACTGCGGCATTACCAGTCATCATCCATGGCGATGCTGCCTTCGCCGGCCAGGGCGTCGTGGCCGAGACCTTCAACCTGGGTGCGCTAGCCGGGTACCGCACCGGTGGAACGATCCACCTGATCACCAACAACCAGGTCGGATTCACCACCGACATGGTTGACGCGCGCTCGACCCGGCACGCCAGCGACCTCGCCAAGGGGTTCGACGTGCCGATCATCCACGTGAACGCCGACGATCCGGAAGCCTGCGTCGCCGCGGTCCGGCTGGCGATGGCCTACCGGGAGAAGTTCCGCGAGGACGTGCTAATCGATCTGGTAGGCTACCGCCGGCATGGGCATAACGAAGGCGACGAGCCGAACTACACCCAGCCCCAGATGTACGAGCGGATTCGCGCGCTGCCGACGGTGCGGGAGATCTACGCGGCGAGCCTGGCGGAGCGCGGAGTGGTTTCGGGCGACGCCGCGAAGAGCGCGGCCGAAGCTGCCTACCAGCGGCTGGTAGACGTGCAACAGAATTTCAAAGCGGGGATGGGCAAGGCGGTTCCTGCCGAGGCGGCGCCGGCGGAGCGCTCCAGCGGCATGGAGGTCGAGACCGCGGTACCGGCGGAGTTGCTGACGGCGATCAACGAACAGCTGTTGACCTGGCCCGCGGACTTCGCGGTGAATACGAAGCTCAAGAAGCAACTGGAGCGCCGCCGAGCCGTGCTGGGCGCCGAGGGCGGAATCGATTGGGCCCACGCCGAGGCGCTGGCGCTTTCCACGTTGCTTGTCGAGGGAATACCGGTCCGTCTAACGGGTCAGGATACCGAGCGGGGCACTTTCAGCCAGCGTCACCTGGTACTGCATGACGCGGAGCACGACGTGTCGTACGCGCCGATCGCACACCTGCCCGGCGCCCTGGCCACGATCGAGCTTCACAACAGCCCGCTCTCGGAATTGGCTCCGCTGGGATTCGAGTACGGTTACAGCGCCGCCGCGCCCGAGACGCTGGTACTCTGGGAGGCACAATTCGGAGACTTTGTGAACGCGGCCCAGGTCATCCTGGACCAGTTCATCGTCTCAGGTCTCTCGAAGTGGGGGCTCACCACTCGGCTGACCCTGTTGCTGCCCCATGGATATGAGGGCCAGGGCCCTGAGCACTCCAGCGCCCGGCTGGAGCGGTTCCTCCAGCTCGCAGCGGAAGGGAATATCAGGGTCGCCAATCCTACAACGCCGGCGCAGTACTTCCATCTGCTGCGCCGGCAGGCTCGTCGGTCTCGACAGCGTCCGCTCATCATCATGACACCGAAGAGTCTGCTACGCTTGCCGCAGGCTTCGTCTCGGCTCGAAGACCTGACCAGCGGAACATTCCAGGCGATTCTGGATGATCCAGTGGCGGCCCAGCACCGCGATCAGGTCGAGAAGCTTGTGCTCTGCTCCGGGAAGGTCTACTACGACATCATGGCGGAAGCGGCCAAGAAGGATCGGAGCCACGTGGCAGTGGCGCGGGTCGAGCAGCTTTACACCTTCCCCGCCCCGGAACTGACGGCGCTGCTGGCCCGGTACCCGTCAGTCCGCGAAGTCACCTGGGTTCAGGAAGAGCCGCGGAACATGGGTGCATGGCATTTCCTGGAGCAGCGGGTACGGCACGCTCTCAAGCCCGGAATCCCGCTCCGTTACGTGGGTCGTCCGGAACGGGCGAGTCCCGCCGAGGGTTACCCTGCGGCGCACGCGGCGGAGCAGAAGCGGATTGTGGAGGAAGCGCTGGGGTGATGCCAGAGTTACGAGGTGCAAGGACTGAGGACTGAGCGGGAAGGGTACAAAGCGGTGAGGACTGAGTCGGGCGCTCGGCGTCCACACGCAGTCCTCATTTTCTTTCGCCTTCGAACTCCCTCAGTCCTCAGTCCTTTTAACTGGCGACTGCCCCCTTCGCTCCGTTCCCATTCCCGTTCGTGTGCTCCACAAACCGGGGCCGGTTCGAGGGCAGAAATGCGCGTTCGCTGGCCTGGCGGATCATGTCCTTCACCAAGTCAGACAGATGGTCGCCGTAGTGGAGCAGGAAGACTCCGCGGGAACGGCGCTGCGCGATGAAGGAGATGAAGGGGACGTCGGCTTTGGCCGCGTTGCAGGGGCGGCAGGCGAGGACCAGGTTGTCGGGCCGGTCGTACGCTGTCTGGCCTCTACGGGGGTAGACGTGGTCGAGGGTAGTTCTGTCTTCGGCGATTTCACTGCCGCAATAGGCACAGATCGATCCGTACTGCTGGATAAGCCACTGACGGTGGCTATCCATGGAGCGACGGCCAAGATTGCGAGCCGGACGATGCGAATTCGAAGAGGAACGTCTGCGGGAGTTACTTGGCACGTGGTGGAGATCCGTCAAAACTTTTTCAACTTTTTCTGTTCAGGTTATGATCAGGCGACCTAAAGTGGTCGCAGGAACGGACTTAATGTAACGAGTCGGGCCCCGAAACGGTATCCTGCCGAGGTCCCGGCCCCCATTTCCCCGCGGCTTCGCCCTCTCCCCGGACCCGCAACCCCGCTGGGACAACAGGGTTAGCCGGCCCGCACACTTGGGTGTACTGAGCAAGAGCCCGGCCAGACCTCAAGGATGGTAGCGGGACTTGAGCAGCCGTCCCCACTTCCAGTTGATCGGGTAGACCACCTTTGCCGGACCCCCGGCATCCACCAGTCGTTGGCCGCTGTTAGCCCAGGCGAAGGCGCCTCCTTCCAAGTACGAGACCCGGGTATATCCCGCCCCCTGGAGTGCCTGCGCCATCGCGGCACCTATGGTTCCCGCAGCGTCGTAGACCACTATCGGATTGTCCTTGGGAACGTTCGCGATGACGGACAGATCGGGTGCCGCGGGATCGATCCAGACCGCCCCGTCTAAGTGGCTCATCGTGAACTCGGCCTCTGGTCTCACATCAACCAGGAGCGCCGGCGGCCGGTTGGGATCCCCTCTCCACTTCACCAGTTCGGCCGGAGTCACTGAGCGAACTGACGAGAACTTGGCCTTCACCGCCTGCCTCAGCACCAGGGACCCCAGTGGACTCCCGTCCCAGAACAGACCAATCAGGACCAGCGCCGCTAGGACGAGGAGGAAGACGGTCCGGTTGGTGAAGCGCTTCCCTGTGCTCATGTGGTACGAATCTCGGAAAGGACCGAGGCACCAAGCCGCAAGCATTAAGCCGTAAGCCGTAAGCTTTAAGCAACAGGCGCTTTGCCTATGGCTTACGGCTTCTGGCTTACGGCTTTTTGCTGGACCGACTGGCTTAAGGCCTGTGACTCCTACCGACGCCCGCGACCCCCGCCTCGTCCCTCATCGGGCTTGCGGGTCTTGGCCAGCAGTGCTGCCTCGGCGGCTGCCTTGCGGATCATCCGTTCCGGGCTCTCGGCCTTCATGATCGTCCGCGGCTTACCGGGCACGAGGTTCACTTTACCCTCGACCGTCTCAACGGTGAGCGGCCGGCCGGTGGTCAGCTCGAAGATGCCCAGCACATTTTCTCCCGCGCCCTGTGCCGCCTTCACCCGCTCGGTCAATGCTTCGCGGTCGGGCAGCCCCTCCAAGGACACTGGGGGAGTGCCGAATGGGGTGATCGGCTGAACCAGGATGGCGATCTTGGCCCCTCGAAGCGTGGGACCCAGCCGGACGTCGCGGCCTCCTACTTCGCGGGCCCAGCGGGTGGCCTCACGCTCGGCCGGAGAGGGCGCGTTCTTCCCTGTGCTGGAAGCCTCGGCCGCGCCGGCGCCGGGCTTTCGCTGTTCGCGACTCTTGCGAAGCGCTTTCAGGTATTCGGGTTCGTCAGACACGGTAACAGCTCCAGACAGCGGTGGGACGGGTTCGGGGAGAAGATACACGGAGAGAAGGATGAAGGGGAGAACGGGCGGGCGGGCGGTTATTGCGAGGCCCGTAGAGCCCGAAGCAATTCCCTCAAGTGTCGGCGAAGTCATTGCGAGGGGCGCGCAGTGCCCCGAAGCAATCCCCCTGGGTGTCCGCGGAGCCTTCCTCTACCTTGCCGCCGATGGCCACCCAGCTCTGTTGAATAGGAGTTGATCCGTGATACTTACCTTTCGCGGATGTGCTCGAGGGAGCGAACCTACGCCGTATATATCCTCACGAACCCACACCATATCGTCCTCTACACAGGGGTGACCAACAACCTCCAGCGCAGGTTGTTCGAGCACCGCCAGGGCTCGAAACCATCATTCACCTATCGCTACCACGCTCACAAACTCGTCTACTACGAGTTGTTCGCAGCGCCGAGATTGGCAATTGCCAGGGAGAAACAGATCAAGGCGGGACCAAGATCTCGCAAAGTGGCACTCATTGAATCGGTCAATCCTGGATGGCGCGATCTGTCTGAGGATTGGTGACCTGACACCCATAGGGAGATTGACTCCGCCGACACGTATGGAGATTGCTTCGGCGGCTCCGCCGCGTCGCAATGGCTACGTCACCGGCGGCACCGCGTCATCCCCGACCCTGAAGCCATACCGCCGCAGCCGCGAGGCCAACGCATCGGCGCCCTGTCCCCCCATCACGATGACCAATCCCGGCGTCACCAGCCTCGGCAGCCGGCGCAGATCGGGGAGCCGCGCTTCGACGTTGGCGGGATCCGCTGCGCTGATCGCGAGACAGGCGGGATGAACGGTCCACGACGCATCCACCAGGTCATGCAGCGGCAGGTCCGCGCCGAGGTAGCGGACTCTCCAGCCGGCGCGTGCGAGAAGCACAAGGTGACAGAGCAAACCCCATTCGTGACGCTCGTCCGGAAGGCAGGCCGCGAGCAGAACCGGTCCTCTGCCACGTTCGAGCTCCAGCTCTCGCTTGAGGGTCGCGATCACCACATCACTCGCCAGGTGTTCGACCGCGACTGAAAGTTTGCCCAGCGCCCATTGATCGCCGATCAACTCGGCCAGCGGGAGAACCACCTCGCGCACAAAACTCTCGATCGGCCGGCTCCGATGCTCATCTTCCAACAGAGCTGCCAGCCGCTCGCGGTCGAAATGGCGAAGCGCGTCCAGCATACCCGGTAGGGGGGAGCCGTCATTAACCGAGCCTTCCGCCCGGCTCAGCACAGACTCGACCGGTTCCTGCATCAGTTCACCGATTCGTTCTCCCCCTGCGATCAGTCGGGCGAGGGCACGAAGCAGTGCCACCTGTTCCGAGGTATAGACCCGGTAGCGATTCGCCAGCCGGCGAGGTCTCACCACCTTGTAGCGCCGCTCCCAGGCCCGGAGCCGGGCGGGAGCCAGGCCCGTGAGCTCGGCGACTTCCTTGATCTCGTAGTTCCGGTTGGCCGGCATGGCCGGAGAAGGTGCAGGCTGATGGGACGAACGTCAAATGTTTAGGCAGGCAAGGATGGACAATTCTGACGGGTGACTGAAAGGCCTTCCACTACTATCTTCTCTGCGCCTCCACCGGAGACCGCTCTGACCGCGCCCGCCACACTCCCCGAGACCGATCAGCTGACCACCTCTCCCGACCCCGCCTGGCGGACCATCAATAGCCTTCGCGTCCTCGCGATGGACGCGGTGGAACAGGCCCAATCCGGCCATCCCGGCACGCCGATGGCCCTGGCGCCTGCGGGCTACCAGTTGTGGGACCGGATGCTGCGATTCGACCCGGCCCATCCCCAGTGGGAGGATCGCGATCGTTTCGTGCTCTCGTGCGGGCACGCTTCGATGCTGATCTACGGCTTACTCCATCTCTCGGGCTACGATCTCAGCCTCGAGGATATCCGCCACTTCCGGCAATTCGGCTCAAAAACTCCAGGCCATCCGGAGCGGGGACACACCGTCGGGATCGAGACTACGACCGGTCCGCTGGGTCAGGGCGTCGGGAACTCGGTGGGGATGGCGATCGCCGAGCTGTTCCTGGCGAATCATTTCAACCGGCCGGGCTTCGAGCTGGTGAAGCACCGCGTCTGGGCGATGGTCAGCGATGGCGACATGATGGAAGGCGTCGCCAGCGAAGCTGCATCCCTTGCGGGTCACCTGCGGCTAGGCAATCTCAAGCTGATCTACGACGACAATCACATCACGATCGACGGGTCCACCAGTCTCGCCCTTAGCGAAAATGTCGGGCTCCGCTTCGAGGCCTACGGCTGGCAGGTGCAGCATGTGGGAGACGGCAACGATCTCGACGCCATCGCGCGCGCGCTCGACACCGCCGCCGCGGAAACCGCCCGGCCCTCGCTCATCATCCTGCGGACTCACATCGGCGATCCGGCGCCCACCAAACGGGACACGGCTGCAGCCCACGGTGCTCCCCTCGGCGCGGAAGAGGTGGCGAAGACCAAGGCGATTCTGGGATGGCCCGAGCAGGAGAAGTTCGTTGTGGCACCCGAAGCGGCGCAGTGGCGCGCTCGCTGTCTCGAAAAGGGTCGCAAGGCGTACGACGAATGGCAGGCGCTCTGGGATCGCTATCGCCGCGAGTTCCCAGACCTGGCGTCGGAGTTCACCGATTGGCAGGCGGGACGGTTGCCGAAGAACTGGACCGACGGTCTCCCTACCTTCACGCCCGCGGACGGAAAAGTCGCTACCCGGCAGGCCTCTGCTAAGACGCTGAATGTTCTCGCCGGAAAGCTGGGAAACCTGATCGGTGGATCTGCAGATCTCGCCGAGAGTACCGGGGCCGAGATCAAAAACGGGGGCAGCTTCAGCGCGACGGCCGTGGGCCGGAACATCCATTGGGGTGTTCGCGAGCATGCCATGGTTTCGAGCCTCAATGGCATGGCGGCCCACGGGGGGATCCGCCCCTTCGGCACCACCTTCCTCATCTTCAGCGACTACTGCCGTCCCTCGCTCCGTCTCGCGGCGCTGATGCAATTGCCGGTGATCTTCATCGGCACCCACGACTCGATCGGGTTGGGCGAGGACGGGCCGACCCACCAGCCGGTCGAGCATCTCGCCATGCTGCGAGCGACACCCAACATGACCGTGATCCGCCCGGCCGATGCCTCGGAAACGGTCGAGGCCTGGCGATTGGCGATCGAGAAGAAGGATGGGCCCACTGTCCTCGCACTGACCCGGCAGAAGCTGGCGGTGCTGGACCGCACGAAACTGGCGCCCGCCGAAGGAGCCCGGCGCGGCGGCTACGTGCTGCTCGATTGCAAGGGAACTCCTGAAGCCATCGTGATCGCCACCGGTAGCGAAGTGCACCCCGCCCTCTCCGCCGTGGAACGCCTCCAGAGCGAAGGGAAAAAGGTGCGACTGGTTTCGCTACCCTCCTGGGAGCTGTTCGAAGCCCAGCCGGAGACGTATCGTGAGTCGGTACTCCCCAAGTCAGTGACGGCCCGGGTCTCAGTCGAAGCGGCCGCGACGTTCGGCTGGAGCCGCTGGGTGGGAGACCGGGGTGTCGCGATCGGGTTGGATCACTTCGGTGCCTCGGCTCCGGCGGAGGTGTTGTTTAAGGAATTTGGATTTACGGCGGACAGGGTGGTGGAAGAGGTGAAGGGCTTGCTTGGTCGGTAGGGAGGCCTAGACGGTTGGACGGTTAGGGCGGCGATAATCGGGTTGCTGGCGATCGGTCGTGTTTACCCGCAACTTTAGGTCGCGCAACCAACCGTCCAGCCGTCTAACCGTTTGATCCCTCAGATTTCCCATTAAACATTGATGCTCATGGGCACCAATCCTCTCAATATCCTCAACAGCCTCGGCCAAAGCCCCTGGTACGACTACATCACCCGCGACCTCATCAGTTCGGGTGAGCTGGCGCGGCTGATTGAGCAGGATGGTCTCCGCGGGATGACGACCAACCCGACCATCTTCGAGAAGGCGGTGGCGGGGAGCGAGGTCTACGACGGCGATATCCGGGTACTCGGCGCCGAGGGCAAGACGCCGGCCCAGGTGTTCGAGGCGCTGGCCGTAAGCGACGTGCGCGCCGCGTGCGACGTCTTCGCTCCAGTGCATCGGGCCCAGCGGGGACACGACGGGCTGGTGTCGCTCGAGGTCTCACCGACCTTGGCACGGGACACGGCGGGGACCATTGCGGAAGCCGAACGGCTCTGGGAGCGGATCGGGCGGGGAAACGCGATGATCAAGATTCCGGGCACCAGGGAAGGCCTGCCCGCGATCACCGAGTGTCTGGCCCAGGGCATCAACGTGAACGTCACGCTGCTCTTCGCGGTCGCCCGCTACCGCGAGGTGATGGACGCGTTCATGACCGGGCTCGAGCGCCGGGCGGCGCAGGATCTTCCGATTGATGGGATCGCATCGGTGGCGAGCTTCTTCGTGAGCCGGCTCGACGGCAAGGTGGATCCGCTGCTGGAGAAGAATCCCGCGTCGAATGCCCAATCGCTCCGCTCGACCGCCGCGATCGCCAACGCGTGTGCCGCGTACTCGGCCTTTCAGGAAACCTTCGCCGGCAAGCGCTGGAGGGCGCTCGCGGAGAAGGGCGCCCGGGTGCAGCGGCCGCTCTGGGCCTCGACCAGCACCAAGGATCCGCGTCTCCCCGACATCTACTACGTCGAAGCGCTGATCGCGGAGCAGACGGTGAACACCTTGCCGCCCGCGACCTTCGCCGCCTACCGGGATCACGGCGAGCCCGAGCTGCGTATGGCCGCGGGCCAGCGTGCCGCTCCGGCCCAGCTCGCCGCACTCAAGAAACTCGGCATTGACCTCGACACCATCACGCAGACGCTCGAGGTCGAGGGCGTCGCGAGCTTCGCCGCGTCCTACGCATCGCTGCTCGCGGGGATCGAGGCGAAGATGGGAGCACTGGCGGGGGCTCGCTAACCCCGATGCTCTCGACTCTCAAGCGGATCTCCCTCACCGGCTGGATCATCATCGCCACGGTGGTCGGCGCCCTTCTGGGCTGGCTCGACCACAATGTGTGGACCAGCACCGACCTGATACCGTTCCTCACGCCGCTGTCCAATGTCTTCCTGAGGATGATCAAGGCGATCGTGGTTCCCCTTCTCTTCGGGAGCCTGGTCGTCGGCATCGCGGGGCACGGTGATGATCTGAAGCGGGTGGGTCGGCTGGCGCTCCGGTCACTGATCTATTTCGAGATCATGACCACTGTGGCGCTCTTCATCGGCCTGGCGGCGGTCAACCTGGTCCGTCCGGGCGATGGGATCTCGCTCGCGGTCAGCGCCGAGGCGGGAGAGCAGTTCGCCAGCACGAAGACGACGCTCGCCGGTGTGCTGGAGCATACCGTCCCCACCAGCTTCTTCGACGCGGCGGCCAAGAACGAAGTCCTTCAGGTGGTGTTCTTCTCGCTGCTCTTCGCCGTGGCACTGGCCCAGGTGAAGGGCCGCCCCCGGGAGACGATGCTCGCCTTCTGCGAGAGTCTTTCGGAGATCATGTTCAAGTTCACCAACATCGTGATGAAGTTCGCTCCGATCGGCATTGCAGCCGCGATCGGTGCCACAATCAGCAAGAACGGCCTTGCAGTGATCGGTAACCTTGGGCTGCTCGTCGCGACGCTGTACGGTGCGTTGATCGTGTTCATCCTCGTCGGGCTGTTGCCCGCCGCGATCATCGCGCGGATCCCGATCCGTCCCTTCTGGAACCACGCGAAGCAACCCTGGCTCATCGCCTTCTCCACTGCTTCCTCCGAAGCGGCCCTCCCGCTCGCGATGGAGAACATGGAGAAGTTCGGGATTCCGCGCCGCATCGTCTCCTTCGTGCTGCCGACCGGCTACTCCTTCAACCTCGACGGCTCCACCCTCTACCTCGCCGTCGCCTCGGTGTTCGTGGCCCAGGCCGCCGGGGTGAACATGTCGCTGGGCCAGGAGCTGGTGATGATGCTGACCCTCATGCTGACGAGTAAGGGTGTCGCCGCCGTGCCCCGCGCATCGCTGGTCATTCTCGCCGGCACGCTCTCGACCTTCGGCCTTCCGCTGGAAGGCGTCGCCGTCATCCTGGGCGTGGATGCGTTTATGGACATGGCCCGCACCTCGGTGAACCTGTTGGGCAATTGCCTGGCCTCGGCCGTGATGGCGAGGTGGGAGGGGGAATTGAAGGTGGCGCCGCAGCCGGTGGCGGCGGAAGCGATGGGGGTAAACTCGTAAGCCGTCAGCGGTCAGTGGTCGGGAAACACCTCATCCCGAGGAGCGAAGCGACGAGGGATCTACTCTCCGTTCCTTGGCGCCAAGGCTCGGACAGTAGATCCCTCGCTGCGCTCGGGATGAGGTGCCGACGGGTGTTCGGGATGAGGCACGTGCCGACCGGCCGAAAAGCTGACGCCTTGCAACCATTTACCCCTTCCGCACGTCTTTCCGTCGTCTCCAACCCGGATCATCCATGCTGAAGGCTGGACCCCTCCTGACGATCGCCGGCCTGGCGCTCACTACCCCGCTCCCGGCCCAGGCTCCGAAGGCTCCCGTTTCGGCACCCATCTCCCACATCACGTACGACGTCACGTTCGATACAGCCACGGCGAAGAACCGCTCGCTCAAGGTTTCGATGCAGTTCGGCGTCACCGGCCCGGGGGATGTTCTGCTCTCGCTCCCCAGCTGGACCCCGGGAGCCTACGAGGTGACCAACTTCGCCCGCTGGGTATCGAACTTCACGCCCTCGTCCGAGGGTAAGGAGCTGGGCTGGGATAAGCTCGACTACGACACCTGGCGGATCCGCGCCTCGGGTGCCCAGTCGATCACCGTAGCCTTCGATTTCCTGGCCGACACGCTCGACAACGCGATGGCCTGGACTCGACCCGACTTCCTTCTGTTCAACGGAACTAACGTCTTCATGTACCCCGAAGGCCGCAGCCTCACCTTCCCCGCCACGGTGCAGATCCACACCGGAGCGGACTGGTTGGTCGCGACCGGAATGCATCGAGGCAGTGAAGCCGGAACCTACGGCGAGAAGAATTATCACGACCTGGTGGACATGCCGTTCTTCGTCGGGAAATTCGAGTACGACAGCAACATGGTGAACGGCAAGGTGGCGCGACTCGCGACCTACCCGGTGGGAACGCTCTTTGGCCCGGCGCGCGACAGCGTCTGGAACGACATCAAGCGGATGATTCCCACCGAGGGTGCGGTGTTCCAGGAGACGCAGTGGGACACCTATAACGTCATGATGATCTTCTCGCCCGATTTCCCGGGCGGGTCGGCGCTCGAACACCAGAACTCCCACGTCGGGGTCTACACTCCGCAGCTGATCGGCACGCCGATTCTGCCGTCGATCACTGCCCACGAGATGTTCCATTCGTGGAATGTGAAGCGGATGCGGCCGTCGGAGATGGTGCCCTACCGCTACGACAAGGCGCAGCCCACCGTGTGGCTCTGGGTGAGCGAAGGGATCACCGACTACTACGCCGATCTGACCCTGGTCCGCAGCGGGATCGTGGATTCAACCGCGTTCTTCGAGGAGACCGGCAACAAGATCGCGAACGTAAAGCAGACCGTGCCGGTGGCGCTGGAGGATGCCTCGCTCTCGACCTGGATCCATCCTACCGACGGGACGGGATACATCTACTATCCCAAGGGCTCTCTCGCCGGCTTCATGCTCGACATCCTGATCCGCGACGCGAGCGACAACAAGCGCTCACTCGACGATGTGATGCGGAGCGTCTACCGCTCGACCTATAAGGTGGGCAAAGGCTTCACCGGCACCGACTGGTGGGCAGCAGTGAGCAAGGCGGCAGGCGGAAAGGACTTCAAGCAGTTCAACGCGAATTACGTTGATGGCCGCGAACCGTATCCCTGGGACAGCATTCTCCCGCTCGCCGGCCTCCGCCTCCGTGCCGACACGACTCAGGTCCCACGACTCGGCGTCAGCAGCGATCCCGATTCGGCGAGCGGTGGGGCAAGGGTGACCCAGATAGCCCCCGGAAGTGCCGCGGAAGAAGCGGGTCTCAAGCTTGGAGACGTCCTCCTTTCGATCGGCGATCTCAAGATCACCACTAACGATTTCGGTCCCGCCTACCGCCAGATGTATGCCGGCAAGGACAGCCTCCCGATTCCCTTCGTGATCAAGCGGGGAGACTCGACCATGACCTTGAACGGCAAGGTCCGGTTAGTCGAGAACATCGAGACCCACCTGGAGGCGGACCCGAATGCGAGTGCCAAGGCGGCGGGAATCCGGCACGGGATCACTTCGGGGACGGTTCAATAAGCGGGGGTAGGTAGTAGTGAGTAGGTGGTAGGGCTTGCATCCCAGGCGTCGGTTGCATTCCCTACAACCCACTCCCTACTCCCTACACCCTGATTGCCATTACACCATGTCCGAAACCTCCTTCTACGCGACGCAGATCCAGGCCACCCAGTCCGGCGATCCCTGGTACGGACCTCCCATCACCCAAGTGGTCGAAGGGCTTACTTCCCAGCAGGCCGCGGCGCGGCCGATTCCCAATGCGCATTCGGTCTGGGAGATCATCCTCCACATGACGAGCTGGGTGCGCGAGGTACGGCGTCGGCTGGAGCAGGGCAATCCCCATGAGCCTGACGATGGCGACTGGCCGCCGGTCCCCGATCCAACCGAGGGCAACTGGTGGCAGGCGCTGGATGAATTGGAATCGGCCCACGCCGATTTGCGGGAGCAGCTATTCCGGACACCGGAGAAGAAGCTGGATGACATGGTGGGCCCAGTGCGGGACCCCGCGCAGGGGACCGGAGTGTCCTACGCGGCGATGCTGCAGGGACTGCTGCAGCACGACGCGTATCATTTGGGACAGGTGGCGTTGCTGAAGAAAGCAGTCGAGAGTCGTTAGTCCAGAGTCTGAAAAGAAGGGCTCAGGCCTCGAACAACTTGCTCACGTCGCTGGCGCCTACTGGCCGAAAAGCGCGAATCAACCCCACCGCCAGCGCCGCGCGGCCAATCACGTCCGGAGCCGTGAGACCGCTCGCCCGGAGTTCCCGCACCGCAGTATCCCGATTGGCCTTGCTCAATTTGTCGCCCGAGGGTTTGAGGATCAGCGGGTGGTGGGCGAACACCGGAGGTTCCTCTCGGCCCAGCTTGCGCGCGAGCCGGATCTGCCGGCCGGTTGAGGCGAGCAGGTCCTCGCCGCGGATTACCGTAGTGACACCGTGCCGCCGGTCGTCCACCGCCACCGCGAACTGGTAGGTCCAGTTTCCCAGCCTGTCACGCAGCAACAGGTCGCCGCACTGGCGTGAGGGATCCTGGCGCTGCTCGCCCCGCAGGAGATCGGTGAAGGTCTCCTCGCCGGGCTCGATTACTATCCGCAGCCCCCGTCCCGAACCGGGTGCCAGTCCCCGATCTCTGCATCGACCAGAATAGGGAACTTCACCGGCCGTCTCGCCCTCCTCGCTTCTCGCTGTTCGGTCCGCCTTGTTCGCCTTGTCCGCCCTGTCCGCCTCGTCCCGCCTGGAACACTCACACGCATACACCCGGTGTCGCGTACGCAACACCTCGAGCGCGCTCAAATACACCGCCTGGTTGTCGCTCTGACGAAACGACGATGGGCCCTGCCTCAACTCGGCGTAGGAGGGCTGATCAGGAGTGAATCCCAGCCATTCGAGGTCTTCCAGCAGCGCCGCCTCGTACGTAGGACGGCAGCGCCGACGATCGTGGTCCTCCATTCGCAGCAGCACTCTTCCGCCGGACGCACGCACCATGCCCCATACGTAGATCGCATTGGCGACATGGCCGAGGTGGAGGTGGCCGGTGGGCGCTGGTGCGAAGCGAGTCGTGAGCAGAGAAGGAGCGGGAATAGGGAATAGGGAATAGGGAATAGGGAATAGGGAATAGGGAATAGGGAATAGGGAACAGCAGGTTGCGACTGAGAGTCCTTGTTCGCAAGAGGCCGAGGAATCTTCAGCAGCCAAGCAGTAATTGTTGGTTTCGGTGCGAGGCCTGGCCTCTTGCCACGCTTTCAGGGACCGATGATCTCGCATGAAGCGAACATATCTGGCAAGCGAGACTCATCGGCACCTGAAGAACGCGACGCTCAGCAATCTCTTGCGCTGCTTGTCCTGTTCCCTGTTCCGCGTTCCCTGTTCCGCGTTCCCCGTTGCCCATTCCCGCTCTTGCTATTTACTCCACGTCTCGAGCGGACGCCCCGTCTCCAGGAAGCTCTTCAGGCTCGACAGCACGCGCGGCCAGCCTTGGGAGATGTCCTTCGCCATCTTCGACCCTTCCTCCAGCTGATCGTGGATCACCGTCAGCCGAATCAGCTTCTGATTCTCCAGCGATTCGAGGTTGAAGGTGACACGGGAGACCTTGGCCGGATCGCCCGCGTCCTTGGGCTCGGCCCAGGTGAGCACAAGACGCTTGGGTGGATTGATTTCTTCAACTTTCCCGACGAGCATCACCTTGTCCTCGCCGGCCTTGCGGTGTTCCCAGTTGGATCCGCGCTTCCAGTCTGAGTGGTTCTCGTAACCCCAGTACTGCCGGGTGATCTCGCCCTGAGTCAGGGCCTTCCAGGCCTCCTCCGCGGTGGTCTGGATGTAGGTCACGTAGACAAATTCCGCCTTGGTGGCCACGGTGGATTTCAGGCTGCTTGTCACGTTCGTCCCCTTTCCAGCTGTTTTTTGAAGTCTCCCAGGGCGCGGAGTCGAGGCTTTTCGAACTTCCGGATCCAGCGATCGAACACCTCGTAAATCGGCACCGGGTTGAGATAGTGCAGCTTCTCGCGCCCCTGCATGAGCGAGGCTACCAGGTTGGCCGCCTCCAGGATCTCGAGATGCTGGGTGACCGCCTGCCGAGACATGTCGAGCCCCTCACACAGCGCCGAAAGCGTCTGCCCGCTCCCGGCATAGAGTCGATCCAGCAGCTCCCGCCGCGTGGGATCCGCCAGGGCCTTGAAGACCTTGTCCCGATCAGTCACGGGTTGAATATGCAAGCATTTACTTGCATGTCAAGAGCGGAAAGCCGAGTGTTGGTGTCCGGAGAGTGCCGTCAGCCATCAGGCGTCGCCGGACACCTCATCCCGACCGAAGTGAGGGACCCAGTGTCCCTGACCCAAGCGCATGGGCAAGGAGGCCAGGTCCCTCGCGTTCGCTCGGGATGAGGTCCCTTGATGGCTGACGGCTCTTACCTGTCCGCCTGCGTCCCAGGCGCCGTCATGAGGAGGGAGCGTAGTTCGGAATCCTGCAGCTTCTTGAGTCCACCGCGCGCCAACGGCACCCAGCGCCGTCTGCCGTCTGCGGCGGTGAAGACGGCGGCGTGCTGCTGGATCGGCTGGCCGCCGAGCACTTCATCCTCGATGACGGTCCAGACGACACCATCGGCATCGGTGAGAGTGCGCAAGATGACCTCGGAGATCGGGAACTTGGTAGGGCCTACTGGTTGGAAATGCAGCTACATAACCCGGACGTCAAGGGTCAGGTTGTTACCGATACGATTTGAGGTACCTCTCGAACGTCCATGTGGAGCAGGCGGGCGCGGCCGGCATGTGGTCCGCGGCATGCTTTTGGTCGAATCCGCCAACGCTCTCCTACAGCGTACTCCGCTTCCTCAACCCATCCGCCTCCAACGCCAGATAGCGGTGGTTGAGTGTCCGGGTGAACCACCCCACAAGAGGGCCGAGTAGACCGGAGAAGCGGACGGCGAGGGTGGCGAGGGTGCCCTTTTCGATCGGCTCCAGCTGGTGGAGGCCGGTGACGAGGAGGCCGGGATGCCGAGTGACCCAGGTGAAGCCACGCCCAGCCTTCGCCTCGGTGACTTCCCAGACCGCTGGCTTCAGCTTGGGTTGACTCACCCGCGCCCGGATCCCTACCGCAAGCGGACCCGGCTCCAGCAGCTCGACGCTCGTGACGCTGGCCGTCCACTCGGGCCAGCGTTCCACGTCGGCCAGGACCGCCCATACCCGTTCCAGCGGCGCCGCGATCTCGACCGCGATGCTGAATTCAGTCATGCCGCCGTGACGCTCCCGCAGAACCTGTCGCGCCTCACCCGCCCTGCTGGTGCGCCTCGACGAACCACAACCACTTATCGACGCCGCGGGAGATCTCGGTCAGGATATCGGCGCTGCCTGCGTCCTCCAGCTCGTTCATCTCCTCGATCCCGACCCGTACGGTCCGCCCGAATGCGGCAAGAGCGTCCGACAACGCCGCCACATGCTCGGCGCCCTTCGAGAGTACCAGCGGATAATCCACCAGGCTGGTGCGTCCCGCTACCACTCCCACGGTTCCCTCCGCAATCCCGCCCAGCTGCACGATCCGCTCGGCCACGAGATCCACGTACTCCTCCACGTCTTCGTTGATCTCGTCGAACAGCTTGTGCAGCGCGATGAACGCCGGGCCTTTCACGTTCCAGTGAGCCTGCTTGCACTGGGTCTGCAGGTCGATGCTGTCGGCCAGTCGCTGGTTCAACAGCTCGATGACCTGAACCCGGGCCGCCTGGGGCAGATCGTTCTTGGTAGAATAGAGACGGCTCGGGCCGTCCTCGACTTCAGTAGACCTGCGGGTCACGCGGGTCGTGCGTTCGGTGGCGGTCGTGGTGCGGGCCATGGGGGACTCCGGGGGCACAGTTGAGAGTAAAAGGACTGAGGACTGAGGTAGTTCCGAGTTCCGAGTTCCAAGTTTGTGCACTTCAAACTAATACCGCGAGAGAGCGGGCTTCCAGCAACCGCCCGACTCCTGACTCCTTACTCCTCACTCCCAGCCCCCTCACGCAAGGTGCAGCAGCGTCTCCTCCAACTCCGCAACGAGGTTTTTCTCGTCCCAGTAGCCGTCGTAGCGAACCCCGTTGACGAAGAAGGTTGGAGTTCCGTTGACACCGCTGTGGACTCCGCTCATGAAGTCTTCTCGAACTCGGTCCCGCAAACGGCGCGAGCTGAGATCGGTCAGCACGTCATCGGGATCGACTCCGGTCTCGACAGCCAACCGAGCCAATGCGGGATCCGTCAGAGACGACTGGTGCTCGAAGATCAGATCGTGCATGGCCCAGAAGGCAGGCTCCCCGGCGTGAGCGCCCACTGATTCCGCGGCCTCCGCGGCAGCCTCAGCGTGGGGATGGACCTCGGCGAGCGGAAAATTCCGGAAAACGAAGCAGAGCCTGTTACCGAGCCGAGCCTGGACCCGTTTGATGATCGGATAGGCGCGGCCGCAGTGGGGACACTCGTAGTCGCCGTACTCGACGAGGGTGAGGGGAGCTTTCGGATCTCCAAGCATATGGTCGCGCTTGCTGACCGGAAGAGTGAGCCGGCTCATGGCGCGCTCCCCGACCCCGCCGCGGCGGGATGCTGCAGTGATTCCAACGCCTCGAGGATGCCGTCCGCTCCCGGATTCACTCCGACCGGGGACAGGTAGCTCCAGCGAATGACGCCTTCGCGATCGATCACGAACAGGGCCCGCTCGGTGAAGCCGTCCTGTTCGCGATAGACGCCGTACTGCCGAGCGACGGCGCCCTTGGGCTCGAAGTCGCTCAGCAGAGTGAAGTGAAGATGGCGCGCGTCACGGAACGCCGCATGGCACCAGACGCCGTCCACCGAAATCCCGATGACCTCGGCACCCAGGCGATGAAATTCCGAGTGCAGCTCGTTATAGAGACCCATCTGGTCACCGCAGACCGGGCTGAAGTCGGCGGGATAGAAGACCAGAACCACCACCCGTCCGCGAAGTTCCTCGAGCGAAAACCGTTGGTCGGGAGTGGCCGAGAGGGTAAATCCGGGAGCCGGGGTTCCGGCGGGGAGAGGGGAGAGCTGATTCATGACATACCTGCTTGGACGTCAGTAGCGAAGGAATGGACTGAGACCGAGGTTAGTTCCGAGTTTGTAGCCTGAGGCCCACCCTCGCCTCCTAACCTTCTGTTGTCAAGCTGGCCCGCGTCATGCCGATGGGCAATAGAGACTTTGGTCGCACTTCATCGATCAGATGAAGCTGAGGGCCTGGAGCCCGCGGCCGTCATCCGGGTTGGACCGGGATAAGGCTGATCGCCCTTGATCGCGAGCCACAACACCCGATTGAAACGATCATCGTCGGCAAGATCCTCGACCCGGAAATCGAAGCGCGATGATTCTGCCGCACCCGGTCCCTCAGGCGGATTCAGCTCGGTGCGCGACACCGTGGGCTCAAGTACTACATAAGGTGTCGTATCGGGTTGCTCTTCGAAGATTCCGCTAAGCGGACGGGCGTAGGTATCGAACTGGGAGAGGTGGCTCAGGGACAGCATGCCCTCGATAGTCGCGAGCACGTCGGTCGTGTTGGTAAACCGGTGCCAGACGTGGGGGCGGTTGTAGGCAGAGATCACCAGAAACGGTGCCCGATGGGAATCGACATGATCGGGTCCGTCTTGAGCATCATCTTCCAACACGAACACAACGGTGTTTTTCCAGAAGCGGCTTCTGGACAAGCCTTCGATCACCCGCCCCAGCGCCAGATCATTGTCCGCCAGGTAGGACCGAGGTGTGGGTGAACCAGCCTTGGCTCCCGCGGTATGGTCGTTGGGCAGCCGCAATATCTGGAGTGCCGGCATGTCGCCGCGGCTCCCCCACTCTTCCAGCACCTTCAGCCAGATATCGGCACGAACCTGGTCGGGGATGTCCATGTCGAACCCTGGAAAGCTGGAATCGGTATTCGCCTGGAGAAACGGTTTCAGTCCGCGGTACCAGGCCGGCACCGGACCCTCACGTTTCCCGTCCTCCAGCACGAACTCGCCAAAGTTTCGGAAGCTGAGATTGCGTCTCTTGGCCAGGTCCCAGAGATACCCCATGGCAGGCTCGGCTGCGTCATCGTCGGTCGGCTCGTCGCGATTCTCTCCTTCGTAGTCATAGCTCCTGCCCCGGCCGGAATAGACCTGGGGCAGCGTCTTCTCGGTGTAATCAGTGGCGTACGCGGCCATGCTCCAGTTGTGCCCATCGGCGCTTACCTCGGCATTGACGAAGAAGCGGTCGAAGATTCCGAAACGCTCGGCCAGCGCGTGATGATTCGGAGTCACCGGACGGGGGAAGTAGACCAGCGAAGTGTCGCCGTCGCCGCCTGGCAGATCGCCAAGCATCTGATCGTAGGTCCGGTTCTCCTTGAGGAGGTAGATCACGTGTTTGAAAGGAGGCCACGCCCCACTCGACGGACGGCGATCCCATCCGTTGGCGCGCGCCACGCGTTGCGAGAGCTTGCTGAGCGCAGGCGCGTCGAGACCCACGAGCGGTATGAGCGATAGCGTCCCGCTGGTCTGGTCGAGGGTGTAGCCCCGGGGATCCTTGGAGCGGATTCCAGGTTCCGGCCCCAGCGGATTGGGCCCGGTCCTCCGTCCCTTGGCGTTGGCGACGAGAAGCGTGTCGTGCTGCACCAGGAGTGCGGTTGGGTACCACTCGACCGGAATCCGAGCGATCAGCCCATCTGTTGCGGGGGCACCGGAGCTGTTGCCAGCGCTCTCACCCGAAAGCTCGAACACCGCGACCGCGTTGTTATCCGCCTCGGCGATCAAGAGCCTCCGCCCGTCGGGTGAGAGCGCCAAGGCATTCGGCGTGCTCCCCTCGCCGGTTCCGCCGGGGACGGTGTCGAAGAGCTGGGCGATCACCTGCGCCTTGGAGAGATCGACCACCGCAACCCGGTCGGTGCTGGCCGAGGCGACGAAGAGCCGGGTGCCGGTTGAGTTGAGCAGGAGGGCAGATGGGTGGCGGCCGACCTTAATGGTTGCGCTCAGCTCGAGGCGGCCGTCGCGCGGACGAAAGGTGCGAACTTCATATCCGCCCCAGGCCGAGACGCAAACTCTCCCGTCGGGAGCGACCGCGACACCGTAGGCGTAGCGTCCAGCCGCGACGCGTTGCACCACTCTGCCGCTCTCGAGATCGATGACGGCCAGAGAGTCGGCCAGGTTTTCCGCGACATACAGGAAACGGTCGTCCCCAGAGATGGCCAGGCCCGCGGGGTAACGGGTGCCGTCGGCTCTGGGTTGGCGAACGGCAAGGAGCAGACTGTCAACCAGCGTCGCCTCACCTTGACGCCAATCGTAGCGGTAGATCACATCCCCATTGCCGCCGGAGACATAGAGCCGCCGGCCGGCATGGTCGAAGTCGAGCCCGACGAAGGCAGCCGGCTGCGAAATCGTCTGCACCACTCGACCGGTCGAGACCTCGATCACCTGGATTCCCTGCTCCCGATGGCCATTGAGCAGAGCGACGACCCGTTCGCCACCCGGAGCGGCAACCAGGGCTAGCGGGAAAGAGCCGACGTCGCTGCTTCGCCCGGACGGATCGAGGGTGACACCGGTGGGAAGCCGGTGGGTATCGAGGTTCGCGGGCTCATCGGTGGAGCGGGCAGAGGGCGAAGGGTGGCAGGCGCAGAGGGCGACGGCCGCGAGTGCGAGCGCGAGGCGGAACATGGTGAAGAGGGAGCGGACGGAGTCTCTGTTCAGTTGTCGAAGGGGAAACCCCGCGTCCGCGGAGCGTCCTCGGCGTGGATGTAGGTAATCGCGTACGGGCCCATGAACGTCACCAGCAGCATGGTCTTCCCCCTGGCGATCGAGAAATGGTGCATCCCCGCCGGGGCAGTCGATGAATCGCCGACAGCCAGGGCCCGAGTTCGCTTGGGGTCGATCTTGTCTCCCAACCCGACCAGCAGTGTTCCCTCCTTGACGACGACATGCTCACTGCCGGGGTGCGAGTGCGGCGGGAACCGGTAGCCGTTCGGCATGGAGATCTGCATGGTACACTCGCCGGGAGCGGTAGGGTCGCCGCTGATGACGGCGTAGAGGGCGCCGGGAGGCAGCAAGGTGGCCACGGACCACCGCAACGACGTCGAGTCGTCCTTCCTCTGAGCACCTGCGCCCGGAGCCGTGAGGAGCCACGCCGAGGCGACGACAGCTGCTGAGACGTTGATCGAAATGCGCCGATCGTGGGGCGCGATGGTTATCTGCATGTGTCCCGCCTCTTTCCCCGTTCACCGTTCCCGCTTTTCTGAACCGCAGTCCTCAGTCCTTTCCTCGTCCTCGCCTCCTCACTCCATCTCCATCCTCTCAAACGCCAACTCCAGGTTCTCGATCAGCGTGTCCGCGCCCAGCGCATTGAGCGGCCCGAATTGGTAGTTCGCGGGCATGGCTCGATAGAATTTCCAAGTAAGCACCACCGCAGTGCGATCCTCATCCAGCAGCTGGACCACGATGTTCCGGGCGACGGCGGGATTGCCATTTCGCGCCTCGTTCCACCACTGGTACCAATTCAGGGAGCCAATGGCGCCGCGCCGGAGCAGCAGATTTCCATAATGGGTCAGGGCGGAGATCTTGACCGGCTCGGTGACCTTGTCGCTGCCGTTGCGGTATTCGTTGATCTGGATGCGAGCTTCGGGGAAGATGACTTCGACCAGACCGGCGTCCGGACCTTCGACCACACCGGTGCCGAGGTCGACGGTGAAGTTCATGCTGGGATAAGGTCGGTCGCGCAGGATGGCCATGGGTCACCTCCGGATGGTCGCGGCGAGGAGTATGGCCGCCGTGACAAGGTGCGAGGCGGGGCGTGCACGGTCAATTAGACCAACGCGCCGCCCCTTGATTGCGCCCGCGGGGAGCCCTGGCACGGGGCCGTGGGGGTGGTCGGGGAACTTCGTGTTAGCGTGTGGGACGGAAAGGGTACGCTTTCAACCGCCGTGTTTGTATTTCTGAATAAGTTCAGACTCCGCCTTATTGATGATGAGGTGGGATTCTACCGAAGCGGGCTTCACACGATCACTCTGCCAGATTTCGCAGTGCGAGCCTCTCACATCGGCATTCTTGTATCCGCGTCCGTCGTTGCGTTTCGGGCAGGGAACACCAGCCGTGGCGCGCCACTAGAGGAACAACCAGCCGGCTGGTCATGCACCGATCTCTCCGGAAAAATGAGTTAGGTGTTAGGGTTACAAGAGAGTCTGGAGGTCAACTCCGGGATGTACTACAATGGTTTTGACTTTTCGAAGTTTGTGGTTCCAAGACCATTTGCCGTTGGCCTTGAGGCTGCCACAGGTGATTCAAGTTCGACCGCGTTAAGTCGTTCCGAGTCGTTCCGACGCCCGGCTATTCAGTGGCGACAGGGCGATTAGCGTCGGCCTCAGGAGACCCGCGATGCGGGATGAGTCGGTCATCCCGACCTCCGTGATAGCTCCAGCCGACGACCCCACCGTATAGCAGGTGGCCGAGCAGGCTGCCGGTAATCAGCTCCAGGTCGCCTCGTGAGAAGAAACCCCCGCCCACCAGCGGCATGAACACCATCTGGGCCACGACAAAGACCATCCCGCCATACACCGCCCCACGCACCACGGGCGGTCCGGGAAGGCGTCCGTCGAAAGCTGCAGCGTAGATCAAGGCCAGCACGAGGCCGATGCCGAAGTGGAGGCACCAGCCGAGCGCCGGGCCGATCGTCAGGTGCGCGGTCGTGAGGCCGAGCGACGTGCTCAGCACCTGACCCATCGCGATCTTCGGCAGACCGATCGACGGCTCCACCAGGAGCAGAGCCGTCATGGCCGCGGTACCGACCAGGCCGGCAACGGCCGCGCGCGCGACGTTCATCGTCCCCCCTTGCCTCGCGACGTTAGGGTTTGGCCAGCCCGTGGCTCACCGCATATACGTAGGACGCGACTAGGAAGACCTGCGATTCCTCGATGCCCCCCGGGTGCGGCACCATGAGCGTGCCCGCCAGCCCGTTGTCCACCCGATCGATGATCGCCGAGTAGCTGCCGTCGATGTGCCGCCACGACCGACCGGTCAGCGCTGGCGCGACCGGGCCGCCCTGCAGCTTGTCGCCGTGACAGCCGAAGCAGGTGCCCCTCCCGTGAAAGATCTTTCGACCCGCGTCGACCATCGCCGTGGTGAGCATCGTGCTGTCCGGCACGGGGCCCTTCGCGGTGTCGGCCGTCTGCGCGTGTGCCTGCTGCACACCGAGGGACAACGCCCCGCTCACCAGCAGGAGCCGCAGCGCTCGGGTCATGGGGCCTGCCTCTGGAATGGATTCGGTAGCTTCCTCACACACTTGCATACTTGCACCCACTCGGACAGGAGACAAGAGCCCGGGGCGGACAGATTGTCCCCGAACAAAACTTCAAGGACCCTTCATGCTCGCTTCATCGGCATGCTCCAACCGTGGAGCACCTACCACCTCGGCGGTTCCCATGCCTGTGAAGCGTTGGTCGGTACTCCTGCTTCTCTGCACACTCGCTTCCCCGCTCTCCGCGACGGATGATCTTGGCGATCTCGCCCGCGCGTACGTGGCGGCGCACAATGGCGCTCACCTCAGCCTTCCCAGCTTCGCCCGCCAGACGGGGCTCGCGTGCAGCGCCTGTCACTATCAGTTCCTCACGCTGACGCCATTCGGCCGCAAGTTCAAGCTCAACGGATACACGCTCACCAACCTGGTCCCGCTGACCGAGAAGGACTCAACCAACGGTGGCAAGCTGAGCCTGTCACCCGTCTCGCTGCTCGCCGGGATGGTGACCACGGGCGTCACCCGCACCAAGGACGACCAGCCCGACACGCAGAACGGCGCGGCGGCGTTGCCTCAGGAGCTGAGTGGTTTTCTCGCGGGGCGCATCAGCTCGCAGATGGGACTGTTCTCACAGTTCACCTACTCGGGCGCCGACGGCGCATTCGGGATCGACAACGTGGAT
>Ga0207674_10000801_pt1 | contig 40866 bp, 25 predicted proteins | sample KBSCornC72_FD_184303 | JGI IMG/M metagenome (GOLD analysis project Ga0207674, IMG submission 184303) | Corn rhizosphere microbial communities from Kellogg Biological Station, Michigan, USA - KBS Corn C7-2 (SPAdes) (version 2) | ecosystem: Host-associated > Plants > Roots > Rhizosphere > Soil ... | reverse complement strand
TGGGATTGGGTTTCTGCTCGCGTCTGGCCTCGATGACCAGGATGCCGTCCTTACAGTAAGCATTTTCGGGCTGGTACCATTGCAGCTCATGATTGCGTACAAAGCCTTCTTCGAAACTCCAGCTGGCGGGATCGGGGGCGCCGTCCTTATTGAATTCGTCGGCCCATACGAGCTTGAAGTTGCTCTGAGACTGGGCCTGCGTCCGATGCACCAATGTTAAAAGGAGAATGACCAGGATACGATGCTTCATAAATATATATAAGGAGGTACCTTGAATAAAGGTACCTCCTGTTTGTATTACTGATAATTTGGATTTTGTGTCAGCCCGTTGGGGTTCTGGCTGATGATCGACAGCGGGATGGGCAGCAGGTAATTTTTGCTGGCATCGAAGGACCATTGCGGCGCGCCGGCGGGAACGGCATTGATCACCGTATAGGTATATCCGCCGCCGGCTTTCGGATCGAGCCGCATGCCGTGCATCACGTGGTTGAGGTTGACCTCGGCGATCTTCCAGCGTATGAGGTCGAAATACCTTTTGCCTTCAAAGGCCAGCTCCACTCTTCTTTCACGGCGGATGAGGTCGCGCATCTGGGCTTGTGTTGCGCCGGGATAAACATCCGTGAAGGTAGGAATACCCGCCCTGGTCCTGACCTGGTCCAGCGCAGCGTATACGCTGGCATCGGGGCCAACGGCTTCGTTCTGAGCCTCCGCATAGTTCAGCAGGACCTCCGCATACCGGAAGTAATAGTAGGTCTCGCTGCTGGCGCCGCCCTGCCAGGGATTGACGGTGGTATCGATGGCTTTTTTCATGGCATAGCCGGTATTGGTATTGTCGGTGGCATCGGCCAGGTCGATGGCATTGTTCCCCCCTCCAACGGCGGATGAATATACGATGCCGTTGAATGTATTTCCGGTATACAATATGGATTGGGTGAAGCGGGGTTCACGGTTGGCATAAGGGTTCTGTGGATCATACCCGGATCCCGCCTCGTTGATCCCTTTGCCATTGGCCATAACGTAGTCGTCCACCAGCTCCTGCGTGGGAGTAGAACCGCCCCAGCTGAGCCATTGTGTTCCAACATAGCCGGGTCCCTGGTAGCCGGCGATATTGCTGCCTGCTTTCAATCCCAGGTATTCGCGGTAGAAAATGCCTTCGTTGTTGTTATTACCCGTACCGAGGAACAGTTCGTCGTATTTGGGGTAGAGGGTATAGCCGAGCTGCATTACCTGCTTGTTGGTAGCTGCTGCTGCCGCCCACCTGCTGACATCGTTGGTCTTATTGTTCAGGGGGCTTGCATAATAGAGCTCGACCCATCCTTTCAGTGTCAGGGCGGCTCCTTTCGTGACCCTGCCGGCGCCATTATTGCCGTTATTAGCAGGTAACAGGGCGGCTGCGTCTGTCAGCTCCGTCTCCAAAAATGAGAAGTTCTCATCGAAAGAAGCTCTTTTGTGATAGATCGAGTCTCCATCGGTGGCGCGGTTGTCGGGCTTGGTGATGATGGGGCCGCCGCCATATGCCATCCAGATGATGTGATAGAAATAGGCCCTTAAGACTTTTGCTTCGCCCAGCCGCTGGTTCTTGTAGCTGTCCGGCAGCTTGGAGGCCTCCAGGTTGCTGATAAAGACATTGCATTTGCGGATATAGTTATAGTTGTAATCCCATTTTAGCCAGGAAGTTGCTTTTTGCGTTCCTCCGCCCCAATCGTAGGAGAATGTCGTATTGGAATTGATATTGGCTTTTGTCCGCATCTGGTTACAGCTGTTGGACCAGTTGAAGCCCGTCAGGGAATTGTCGGACCAGTTATCGAATGCGTCGAATACGCTGTTGTACTCGTCCGGCAGGCTATTGTAGATGTCGTTCAGCACCAGGTCCGCGGCATTGGCGGTGGCGAACGCCGTGGATGCGTCTACGGATCCCTGGTTGGCAACATTTAAAGAGCTGTCCTTTTTACACGCGGACAGGATCAGGGCGCCGGCAATCGCCAGTTTGGCCAGGACCTTTGGTTTCATGTTATATGAAGTTTTCATCGTTTGTTTCCTTTTTGATGTTAGAATTGAATTTTAGCCCCGATGGTAACAACCTTTTGAGTCGGGAAATACCAGCCTCTGTTGTTGCTGACTTCGGGATCGAAATTCTTGATCGGAGTCCAGGTCAGAAGGTTTTGTCCTGAGACATAGATGTTGACATAGCTCATGCCAGCCTTGCTGGTGAGCGTGCGGGGGAGCGTATATCCCAGCACGCCTGTTCTCAAACGCAGGTAAGAAACACTTTTTTGCCAGAAGGATGATGTCTGGGTATTGTTGGCAGTCGGGGCAGTCGTCATCCTGGGATAAGCTGCGTGCTGATTGGTTTCGGTCCAGTAGTCGAGCACGGTGACGGGAGCGTTCTTGTTGTTGTCGAATGCCCATGCCGCCGAATTGGCTATCTGGAGGGAGCGTTCGGCAGCGCCCTGGAACAGCAGTGACAGCTCGAAACCTTTGTAGGTTACACCGGGAGCGAAGCCATAGATGATCTGGGGGCTTGTGGGCGGGCCGAGGGGAACCATATCATAAGAGTTGATGGTGCCATCGGGTTTTCCATTCGGTCCGCTGACGTCAGCATAACGGATATCGCCGGGCGCCAGGGGAGACCAGGTCTGGGTGGCGATGCCTGACTTCAGCACGCCGGGGCTTTGGAAATCATTGTCGGTGAAGTAACCGAGCGCCTGGTAACCAAACTGCGTATTCAAGGGTCGGCCTGTCCTTCTCAGGTTCCAGTAGTCGTAGGTAGCCTTGTTCTCGAAGATCTGTACCTGCTTATTCTTGGCATAGCTGAAGGTACCGGTCAGGGTGACCCGGAGATCTTTCGATACGGAGTAGTTGCCGTTGACGGCGAGCTCGATACCGTTGTTGGTCATGATACCGGCATTTTGCTGAGCGAGGCCGATGCCGTATTCAGCAGGAACGGTGATGTTTGGGTATAGGAGCATGTTGCCGCGACGTTCGTGAAAATAGTCGGCTTCGATGCTTATCATGTTGTTCAGGATCCTGGCTTCGAGTCCTACATCCGTCTTTGTCGCTTTTTCCCAGGTAATTAAGGGGTTGGGCTCTGTGTTTTCGTAAAGGCCCTGTGTCTGTGCTCCGCCCAGGATAGCAGAGTTGCCGTATAGGGTAAAGCCCGACTGATACTGGAATGGGCCGCCGGCGAGGTTTCCTGACTGGCCCCATGAACCTCTGAGCTTAAGCTCATTGATCCATTTTATATTCGACATGAAGCTTTCTTGTGAGATCCTCCAACCCACAGCAAATGCGGGGAAGAAGCCAAAGCGGTGACCGGGAGCGAAATAATAGTGCCCGTCATACCGGCCCGTGGCTTCCAGCAAATATTTGTTGTCGAAGCCATAAGTGACCCTGTATACCACAGACCTTTGTTTCGAGCCAGTAGATACACCTGTATTGGAAAGGTCGGTTGAACCTGTGCCGCCGGCGAAGAGTTCGGGTATCGACAGATTATAATTGATCCTTCCTGCATTGAACATGAGGGACTTTGTAGTCCTGATCTCACCTACTACAAGACCGGTAATGGAGCTTCTGCCGAAATTGCCCGAGTAATTGATAAAGCCCTGGTAGTTAAATGCCTGGGTCTGGTGATACTCTTCATAGAAAGAGGGTGAGGTGGTCGGCGGGAATAAGGTGTACGATTTGTTGAGGGTGTCGTACGAATAATAGCTAAAAGGAGCATACCAGGAACGTGTCAGGCTGGCGATGCCGGCATTGGTGGTGTTGTAAGGATCCACCGGGTTGTAGTCATAAGCAACCACGGCTTTTACGCTCAGACCTTTTATAGGAAGCTTTTGGTCGATGGCGAACTGGGTCAGCATGGTATTGCCGGTGATGACCTGGTAGCTGGGATTATCGTAGAAGCTGGCGTAAATATAAGGATGGTCTCCGTTGCTGTAGATCTTCGGCGTGGAGACGCTGGTGGTGTTGATGAGGTTTTCGAAGAGGCTTTGGGTATTGTATCCGGCGCCGCTGAGGTTCCTTTGTTCTACGCGACCGTTGAGGCTAAGGGAGACAGTCGTGGATTTGGTCGCCTGGATATCCATGTTGCCGGAAAGGTTGTAGCGTCTGTATTTTATACCCGGGAACATGCCTTCTTGCGAGAAGAAGCCTAGTCCCGCATTGTATCTTACTGCTTCCGTACCGCCGTTGATGGAGAGGTTCTGACCCGTCTGGATATAATTTTTTTGTCTCATATCAGCGATAGGGTCAAAGTTGGGATGACCGTCCGGGTCGGAATGGTCCTTGTATTTCTGGATATCCGCATCGGAAAAGGGCATTGTCGTGGCGCCGGCATTGGCAGCCCCTACATTCTTCAGCGTGGCGAACTGGTAGGAATTGATGAAATGCGTAACGACGGTGGGATTTTGAAACCCTACATATCCGTCATAGGTCAGGACGGGTTTGCCGAGTCTCCCTCTTTTGGTGGTGACGAGAATAACGCCATTAGCGCCGGCCATGCCATAAGGAGCGACGGCTGCGGCATCCTTTAAGATGGAAATGCTTTCCACGTCGTCGGGGTTCAGCTGGCTGTAGTTTCTTTGGACGCCGTCCACGATGAAGAGGGGAGTGGCGTTGCCGGAGGTCCCAATGCCGCGGATCATGATGGTGGCGGCGTCATTACCGGCCTGACCGCTGGGTTGCGAGAACAAGACGCCGGCTGCCCGGCCGCCCAGCGCGCTCGAGATATCGCTCACGGGCTGACGTTGGATATCGGATCCCTTGATGGCCGATACGGCTGCTGTAAGGGATGTCTTTCTCTGGGTGCCATAACCCACGACGACCACTTCGTTCAGGTTTTGGGCCGAGGCTACCAGCTGGATATTGAACTGATGCTGGCTCCCGACCTTGACTTCCTGGGGAGCATAACCGATGAGACTGAAGACAAGCGTCGAATTGGCGGGGGCGCTGATGCTGAAATTGCCCTGCTGGTCGGTTTGGGTACCCGATTTGGTGCCTTTTACCGTAACGGTGACGCCGCTCAGGGCCGTATCCCCTACGGATACTTTACCTGTTATAAGCTCCTGTGAAAAGGAGGGATAGGCAAAGCCCGCCATTAAAAGGAGAAGCAAACAGCAGTGTTTTAAGATAAAGCACTGTTTGATAAAAACATCTGGATTGTGTTTTTTTCTCATAGCAAACAATTAAATTGGTTAATGTGATCTACCGCAAATATTGGAGGGATAAAATGACCAGAAGAGGGGTAAATCGTAAATAATAGGGGACAAAATCGTAATTTGGCCGGTATTGACGGGACGTTGGCGTAACATATTACTGGTAATTTTATTTTCATCCTGCTGGAGATTATTGCCGGCCCAGTCGTTTTCTTCCATCAGCTGTCTGGGGATCGATCAGGGGTTGTCCAATAATTCTGTCAACAGCATCTTTAAGGATCATAGCGGGCTGATGTGGTTCGGGACGTATGATGGTTTGAACAGATATGATGGCTATGATTTTAAAATATTCCGACACAACCCCGGGGATCCGGGCTCGATCGTCAATAGCTGGGTCGGCGCCATCGGCGAGGACAGTCTGTACAGGTTATGGGTCGGGACAGCGAATGGGATCAGCATCTATGATCCGGTGCACGGAAATTTTAACCCGGTGCCGTTCGAGCCGGCGGAAGGGGGAAAGCCCTTATTTGTCGACGGGAATACCAGCGACATCGTAACCAGCCCGGCAGGGGATGTTTTTATTGGTACGGCAACCCATGGCCTGCTTATCTGTCCAAAGGGGCGTTCCGTTGCCAGACAAATAAAGGTACCCGGGTGTGATGGGCCTATCGAGTGTTTCGCATCCGCCATCAGCATTTCAGCAGGTAATATATTTGTATCCATCCGGGATAAAGGAATATTTAGATATATAGGTGGTGAGCTGGTCCTGGTGAGTTCTCTGCCTAAGAACAATCTTTGTCTGCAGGGAGATGATAAAAAACGCTTGTGGATTGGCGCCGATGACGGGTTGTATGTATACGATGCCCGGGATGGCAGTACGAGGCAGGTCTTTCGAAGCAATAACAGGGTCGTCCATCTTAGGCTCCAAAATAATAATTTATGGATTGCCTCCGATGGGGACGGCGTTCTTATTAAGAATGTAGATTCCGGGGAGGTGAGAACGCTTTTTAACGCGAAGGATAAACCCCAGATAACGAGCTCGGGTGTTTACAGCATTTACCACGACAATCAACAGCGGACCTGGATCGGTACCATCCGTGGAGGCATCAATATCATCGACAGCCGGAAAAGCAGGTTCCTCTCCCTGATGCATGACCCGCTGAACAGCAACAGCCTTGTCAACGATTGTGTGTTCTCGTGTATCGAGGACAGAGCGGGGAATCTCTGGATCGGCACGGATGGGGGTGGGGTATCGTATTACAACCGGCACACGGGCCAGTTTTCCAATTACAAGTGCCAGCCCCGGAAGGGAGCATTAAGCAATGACTTTGTTACGGCGCTGCTGAACGACGATGAGGATAATGTATGGCTGGGAACCTGGACGGGAGGGATCAACCGATGGAATAAAAGAACGGGCGGCTTTGATCATTATACCTGTTTGAACGCCCGGACGGGCAAGGAGGATAAGAATATATTCACGCTGTACCAGGACAGGGAGAAAGACATATGGGCAGGCACCTGTGTGGACGGGGCGCTGTACAAGTTCAATAAGACTGCCGGCAGGTTTGAGGCATTCGATACGACCCTGCGCAATATGATAACCTTATATGAAGATGCGGAGGGGCAGCTATGGGGAGGTGACTATACTTCGCTGGTCAGGATCGACCGTCAGCATAAAAAGCATGTCCGTTATCCCATTGGTTTCTCGGTGCGCAGCATTTATGAAGACGCCCGGCATAATTTCTGGGTCGGTACACAAGGGAATGGGCTGTTACTCTTCAATAGAACCACGGGTGAATACAGTTCCTACACGGAAGACAACGGGCTTGCGAACAATGTGGTATTACAGATCGTCCCCGATGACAAGGGTAACCTGTGGCTGGCCACTTTCAAGGGCATCTCCGTTTTTGCCACCGGCACGGGGACATTTAACAATATCGCCCAGTCCGATGGGCTGCTGAGCAATCAGCTTAGCTTTCATGCGGCATTGAGACTGCGTTCGGGCGAGATGGTATTTGGCGGTATCAAGGGTATGAATATCTTTTCCCCTGACAGGATCCAGCCATTGCATGAGGAACACTCCGTCCTGCTGTCCAATATTTCCATTAACAATACGCCTTCGGAAAGAAACAGCCCATTGATCATGTCGGCCGGTCATGACGGTGTCAGCTCCATGCGCCTGCCTTATGATAAGGCCGTGTTGTCCCTGACTTTTGTCAGTCCCGAATATTCCACTCCCGATAAGATCTGCTATGCCTATTATTTGGAAGGCTGGGATAAGGACTGGAACTATCCCGGAGGCAACAGGACGGCAACCTATACCAGGCTGGAGGAAGGCAGCTACGTATTTAAAGTAAAGGTTGCCGATGGTTACAAGAATTGGAGCGAAGCGACAACCCTGCTGAAAGTAACGGTATTGCCTCCCTGGTTTCGGACCTGGTGGGCATATTTACTGTATATCATCGGGGCGGCCGGCCTCATATATATCGTCTTTCATTACAGGGCCCGGCAGATCAAGCTGCAGTATGAGGTCGCTTTTGCACAAAGCAAGATCGAAAGGGAAAAGGAGCTGAATGAGAGAAAGCTATCGTTCTTTACGGATGTGGCCCATGAGTTCCGGAGCCCGCTGACACTGATCGTGGGCCCTACCAAGGAGCTGATCGCGCGCTTCGAGCACAAGCCTGAATCGAAGGACCTCAATACTGTATACCGGAATGCGAAGCGGCTCCTGAGCCTTGTGAATCAGCTGCTGTTGTTCCGAAAGGCGGATGTGGAGGAAGATTCGCTGATCGTGCAGAAGATCAATCTTTTTGAGCTTTGTAACGAAGTATACTCTTGTTTCTGGCAACAGGCGCGGGTAAAAAATATCCAGTACGACCTGGTCTGTCATAACAAGGGACTGGAGATCTATGGGGATTATGAAAAGCTGGAGATCGTGCTGTTCAATATTATCTCCAATGCGTTGAAATTTACTCCGGATGGGGGAACGGTGTCGGTAACGGTGCGGGAGAACAGATCCGAGGCGGAGGTCGTTATCGGGGACAGCGGATGTGGGATCGACCAGGGACAGGATGTGTTCAGGAAATTTTACCGGGCCAACAGCAGGCAGGCCAGGAGCGGGTTTGGCATCGGTCTGTATCTTGCCCGAAAGTTCACGCTGGCGCACCAGGGGTTTCTCCGATATGAAAGCGTTCAGGGACAGGGGACGGTATTCACCCTGTCGCTTCAAAAAGGTTTTTCGCACTTAAAAGGGGCCTTATCGGAAGAAACCATTACGGGGCGGCCGGAATTGATCGATGAGCTGTCGGAAGATTTTACCGGTCCGGGAGAGGAAGAGATCGAGATCCCCGACGAGAAAGCCACCGTTCCCGAAGATTTTCTGTACGGACGGAGGACGATCCTGGTGGTGGATGATGACCCGGAGGTAAGGCAGTATCTGAAACAGATGCTATCGGCAAAATATTTCGTGACCGAGGCGGAAGATGGGGAAACCGCCATGGAAATGATCTTTCAGAAAGCGCCCGACCTGATCATCAGCGATGTCGTGATGAAGGAGCTGAATGGCATTGAATTGTGCCGCAGGGTGAAGGAAGATCAGGGGTTGACGCATACTCCCGTGATCCTGCTGACCTCTTCTTCCTCGGATGAGGTAAAGCTCAATGGGATCAAGTGCGGCGCGGACGACTATATATTAAAGCCCTTCGACAAATCATTTTTGCTGGCGCGGATAGACAATATATTCAGGAGCCGGAATGCGCTGCAGCAGTATTTTCTGGAAACGATCACCCTGCAAAAGATAACGCCGAAGGTGTCCGCGGAATACAGGGACTTTCTGCAGCGCTGTATCGAGATCGTGGAGGAATACATCGACAAAGACGATTTTTCGATCAAGGTCCTTGCGAGGGAGATTGGTATGAGTCATTCCGGATTGTATAAAAAGATCAAGCTGATCTCGGGTCTTTCGGCAGCCAGCTTCATCAGATTCATCCGACTGCGGCGTGCGGCGGTGCTGATGCTGACCAAGAATGTAAAGATCAACGAAGCGGCATTCCAGGTCGGGATCACGGACCCCAAGTATTTCCGGGAACAGTTTAAAAAGCTGTTTGGAATGAACCCGTCGGAGTATATCAAGCATTACAGGCATTCATTCGAGAATGACCTTAACCTGGCCGTTGAGGAGAATTAAGTACATATGGCTGATAATAACCTGTGGGTACGACAAGCCCGTGAGAAATTGGCATTCGTTGGGATAATGCTCTTTGCGGGCGGCATCTGGCTCTCCTGGCCTATGTTTACAGGTGCATCCGATTTGATCCCCATTTCGGGCAAACTGGACACGGCCTATCTGAATATTGCTACCGTGGCCAGCACAAATGTGCGGAAGGGCATAAGTTATACTTCACATAGTCAAAAAGCTACGCTGACTTTTAGGATCAAAGGGTATGAGCAGATCTATTCTATCAAAAAGAATATTGGCGACAGATCTGATGACGAAAACTATAATCAAGTCCTTCGTGGGCTGAAAGAGGCAAATCTTGTTTCGGTGTGGATCAAAAAGAAAGACAGCCTGGAAACAAATCCGGACGTTTGGCAGGTTTATTCCGATAAGACCCCTTTGATGACCCTGAAGGCGGTCAAAGAAAAAGACCTGCCGGTTGTTATATTTTTGTTCATCTTGGGCGCACTCTGCCTGGCCTTGATCTTTTGGACTAAAAAAGCCGCCCGGAGGCGGCTTTTGCAAAAAGACGGGGTATCTTAATTATTCTTTTTTAACTTCTTTGCAAACACTTTTTCAAACTTCTCGACCTTGGGTTTGATCACCAGGTAACAGTAGGGTTGCGACCCATGTGTTCTGTAATAGTTCTGGTGGTAATCCTCGGCGGGATAGAATTTTGTATAGCCTGTGATCTCGGTGACGATGGGCTTGTCATAGGCGCCGCTCTTATCCAGCTCCGCCTTGTAATGTTCGGCCTTTTGTTTCTGCTCTTCGTTATGATAGAAGATGGCGCTGCGGTATTGCGTACCTATGTCATTACCCTGTCTGTTGAGGCTGGTAGGGTCGTGTGCTTCCCAGAACACTTCCAGCAGCTCGTCATAGGTGATGACCGTGGGATCGTAAATGATCTGGAGGGCTTCCGCATGACCGGTGGTGCCGGTGCATACTTCCTCATAGGAGGGGTTGGCCACGGTGCCGCCTGTATAGCCGGAGGTGGCTTTTATCACACCCTTTAATTCCTGAAAAACGGCTTCGGTGCACCAGAAGCATCCTGTTCCAAATGTGGCTGTGTCTGTTTTTTTTCCTGCCGGAATAATATCCTCGCTCATACTTGTGTTTTTATGGATGGGTTGTTTTGTCGATGGGGCACAGGAAGCGCAAAATATTGCGAATGTCGTTAAGATACTTGGAAATGATGTGGCTTTTGGCATTGGCATGTACATGTACGCATATGACAAGCGGCAGGTTCTAAATGTTCGTTAAAACGGCCAGACCTTCCGGCCGGACGGCGATATTTAATAGTAAGCTAAACTTATAAGTTGAATTAATAAAGTAAACTTATTAACTTACCTTTGCATTATGGCAAATGTCAAGACAGTAGATAAACCGGTGAGCGCCAGAGATATAGAGATCGCGGGCAACCTTCGGGCCACTATACACCGGCTGGTAAAGGTCCTTCGTAAGCACACCCGTAACGAGGAAATGCTGTCCCTTACGGAACGGTCTACGCTGGGTCTTCTGTACCAGCATAGTCAACTGCTGGCTACGGAGCTGGCGCAGATAGAAAAAGTGACTACGCAGTCCATGTCGCAGGTGATCTCCTATCTGGCTGAGATCGCCTATATCGTAAAGACGCCTGCGGAGAGTGACAAGCGGAAGGTTTATCTGTCATTGACGCCTGCCGGCAGGGATTATATCGAACGTCACCGCCAGGAAAAGCAGGAATGGCTGGCCCGTACCTTGCATGAAAAGACCTCGGCACGGGAAAAGGAAGTGCTCTCCGAAGCGTTGGCGATATTGAGCAAGCTAATAGATGAATAGTGAAGATGAAATTATCAACCTTTGACGCCTTACATAGTCGCAACTACCGCCTGTATTTTTATGGACAATTCGTATCGCTCATCGGTACCTGGATGCAGCGTACGGCTGTAAGCTGGATAATATATACACTTACGCATAGCACCTTCATGCTGGGGCTGACATTCTTTTGCGGTCAGTTCCCTTCTTTTGTGCTGGGTCTTTTTGGCGGCGTCGTATCGGACAGGTATGATCGATTTCGCGTGCTGCTGACCACGCAGGTTGCATCGCTGATACAGGCGTCTATTCTCGCCGTATTGATCCTGATGGGGCATTACAAAGTATGGGAGCTGCTGGCGCTGAGCGTGATGCTGGGATGTATCAATGCTTTTGACGTGCCGTCGAGACAGTCGCTGGTATACGATATGGTGGATGACAAGACGATGATCCCGAATGCCCTTGCGCTGAACTCTTCCATGGTGAACCTGGCCAGGCTGATAGGTCCTGCGATGGCGGGGGTGGTGCTGGAAAAGCTGGGACCGGGGACCTGTTTCCTTTTGAATGCCGGCAGCTTCATCGCCGTGATCATCTCGCTGCTTCGGATGCGCTTAAGCCCGTATGTGCCGCGTCCCCGGGAGAAGAAGATCTGGACGGCCGATATGCGGGAAGGGTTTGCCTATCTGCGACGGACGCCGTCCATTGCCAAGGTGATCCTGATGCTGGCCGCCATGAGCCTGCTGGTGATACCCTATGCCACCATGATGCCTGTGTATGCCAAAGTAATCTTCCATGGCGATGCCACCACTTTTGGATATATCGATAGCTTCATCGGTCTGGGGGCCGTGACAGGCGCCCTGTACCTGGCGTCCCTGCCTCCTTCGGCCAACCGGAAGAGGATACTTTGGATGAATACCATCTTATTTGGCCTGGGACTGATGCTCTTCTCGCATACTACGTGGTTTCCGCTGGCGATGGTCTTTGCCATGCTGGCCGGCTTTGGCATGATGGCGCAGACGACCGTGTCCAATACCATTATACAAACTACCGTGGCGCCTGACATGCGGGGCCGGGTGATCAGCTATTTCGCTATGGCGTACTTTGGGCTGCAACCCCTGGGCAGCCTCCTGATCGGGGCCGTATCGCAATATATCGGCGCGCCTGCCACGTTACTGGCGGAAGGAATGGCCGCATTGGTGGTAGTGGGTGTCTTTTGGAAGTATCTGCGCGAGAAGGAGCCGGAGGTGGAAGACACCGGCGTCATCATCGAGGAGAGCCCTCTGCCTTCGGAAGAAGAGCTGCCTACTATATCTTCACCTGCTGCCCCTTCACCTGCCGCATCGGCCCTGAACGAACCAACGGTTCGTTGTCCGAAGGACAGACATAAGATATTTCACGCAAACAGGTTAAATTAACCAGAGACCTGTTTGTCGGACATTTATAAAACAAACGACATGGACAACAGCCAAAATGTAAACACGGCATTGCTGGTGATGGATGCGCATATCCTTCACAGACTGGACGACGAAAAAGTGCGGGATGCGGCTACCGGCCACTTGCAAAAAGCTATTGCGACTGCCCGGCGGGCGGGATTACCCGTCGTCTACGTCGTGGTGACGTTCAGGCAGGGTTGGCCGGAAGTGAATGTTGCCAACAAGGCGTTTGGCGCCTGGAAGCAAAGCGGTGGCGCTCCGGGAATGGAAGAGCCGGCCCGTTTTCCACCTGCCCTGGCGCCGCAGGCGGGGGATCTTATCGTGACCAAGCGCAGGGTGAGCGCATTTACGGGCAGCGACCTGGAAGTGATCCTGCGGAGCGGTCGGATAGAGCACCTGGTGCTCACCGGATTTGCCACCAGCGGCGTGGTGCTGTCGACCTTGCGGGAGGCCGCGGACAAGGACTTTCGGGTCACCGTACTGTCTGATGGCTGCGCCGACAGGGACGAGGAGGTACATACCGTATTGCTTACCAAGGTTTTTCCCCGCCAGGCTGATGTAATGACTGTCGCCGAATGGGAGAAGACGCTAAAACGCTGATAAAAGATGTACTTTTACGGCTCAAAAAAATGATAGGTACCGCCTGTGGGCGGAAGGTGTATGAAAATTTTTCCGGAATCAGCCTTGGTCCAATTAGAGTTCGAGAAAGTAAAGGCGCTCTTGACAGAACAATGCAATACTGAATATGCCCGTGCGAAGGCAGGGGGTCTCCGTATACATACCCGCAAGGAATTTATCGAGCTGGAGCTCCAGCAGACACATGAGTTCAAGCTGCTTTCCAGTGCGGGTCAATATTTTCCCAATGACCATACATTGAATCTTTCCCGGGAGCTGAAGCTGCTGGGAATACCAGGGGCTACCCTGACGGGCGAACAGTTCATGCAGGTGCGCAAGCTGGCGGAAAGCATACAAAGCATTTTCCGGTGGTTTGATGCGGAGCGGAAGATCGCCTATCCCGCGCTGGCGAAGGTCATTGCGCATACCCATTACGAAAAAAGCATCATAGCCGCCATCGATGAGGTGCTGGATGAGTCGGGCGTCGTGCGGGACAACGCTTCGGAAGAGCTGGCCAATATCCGGCTGAGCCTTTTTCGCAAACGGAATGAGCTGCGCCGTGCGTTCGATCGTATTCTCTCCAGGCTGGCCAAGTCGGGCTATGTGGCGGATATCGAGGAGGCTTTTCTCAACGGCAGAAGAGTGGTAGCCATCTATGCCGAGCACAAGCGGCAGGTAAAGGGCATCCTCCATGGAGAGAGCGACACGCGCCGGACCTCTTTTATCGAGCCGGAAGAGACCATTGAACTCAATAATGAGGTCTTTAGCCTGGAACATGCCGAAAGCAGGGAGGTTAATCGCATTCTTCGGGAACTGACACAGCGGCTCTCGGCGCATGCGCCCTTATTAATGGTATGGCATGATGTGCTGGGCGAGTTTGATTTTATCCGCGCCAAAGCCCGGCTGGCGGGAGAGATGAATGCCAACTACCCTTTGCTGGTGGATAAGTCGCATGTGCATCTCCGGCAGGCCTATCATCCCCTATTGTATCTGTACAACCGTAAGAACCAGAAGCCAACCATTCCCACGAATATACAGCTGAATGAAAAAGACCGTATACTGGTTATCTCCGGTCCGAACGCAGGTGGTAAGACCGTAACCCTGAAGACCGTGGGACTGCTGCAGCTGATGTTGCAGAGCGGACTGCTGGTGCCCGTGCATCCGGATTCGGAGATGGGTATTTTCAAGCAGCTGATGATCCATATCGGGGATACGCAAAGCCTGGAGTTCGAGCTGAGCACATACAGCTCGCATTTGAAGAATATGCGCTATTTCATGGAGAATGCCAATGGCCGGACCCTTTTCTTTATCGACGAGCTGGGCAGCGGCAGCGACCCCAACCTGGGCGGCGCCTTTGCGGAGGTGATCCTGGAAGAGCTGGTGAAAAAGCATTCTTTTGGCATTGTCACCACGCACTATCTCAACCTGAAGGTGATGGCCAACAAGACCTCGGGGATCATCAACGGGGCGATGGCCTTTGACGAGACCAACCTTCAGCCACTGTATAAGCTGATCATCGGCAAGCCCGGCAGCTCGTATACCTTTTCCATTGCCGAACGCATCGGGCTCGAGCCAAGGCTTATCCAACGTGCGCGCACGTTGGTGGACGAAGATCATTTCAGGCTGGATAAATTACTGAATCGTACGGAGCAGGACCTCCGCCAGCTGGAGCAGCGGGAGAAAGAGCTTCACAAGCTGATGAAGGAGAATGAGAAGCTGAAGAAGGAAATGGAGGCATTGATCCACCGGGAGAAGCATACACAGCAGGTGGAGCTCCTGAAACATCAGAACAGGATCACGGAGGAAAGGCTGACCTATCTGAAAGAGATGGAACGCAAACTGCGCCAGATAGTTTTCGACTGGCGCAAGGCGGAGGATAAGAATGAGGTGATCAGGCAAATGCAGGCCCTTCTGTTCAAGCAGAAAGAAAAGCAGGTGAATGAGAAGGTGCGGAAGAAGTTCGATGCCCGGTATACTGAAGTTGGGGGAAATGCCCAGATAGGCAATAAGGTCATGATGAAGAAAAATCATCAGGTGGGGACAGTGAAGGAGATACGGGGCAAGAAGGCGATCGTGCAGGTGGGGTTGATACCCATTACGGTGGAGCTGGCTGATCTCACAGTGGTGCAGGACCGGCCCCAAGAAGAGGTTTGATCATTCCGTCCGCAAGCTTTTCGTTTTACGGGTCGGGCCAAACTGAGAAATGTAGTCCCTCCCGTAAAACGTCTAAAGATGGGCCTTCGGCCGAAGAGCTTGCTTACTCCGTCCGCAAGCTCTTCACGGGATTAGCCACTGCCGCCTTGATAGCCTGGTAGCTGATGGTGGCGAATACGATCAGCAGCGCAAGACCGCCTGCCAGGGCAAAGACCCGCCAGGTGATGGGGGTGCTGTAGGCAAATCCCTGTAGCCAGTTATGCATGACCCACCATCCGATGGGCGAGGCGATAAGGAAGGCCAGCAATACCAGCCTGATAAAGTCGATGGACAGGAGCCGAACGATATTGCTTACACTGGCGCCCAGCACTTTTCGTACGCCAATCTCCTTTGTACGCTGGAAGGTGCTGTAAGAGGCAAGCCCCAATACTCCCATGCAGGAAATAATGATGGCCAGAATGGCGAAGTTCAGAAAGAGCCCGCCAAAGCGGCTGTCCGTGTCATACTGATGATTGAATTTATCGTCCAGGAAGGCGTATTCAAACGGCCTGTTCGGAATAGCATGGTTCCAGCTGCTCTCGATGGCTTTTATGGTGGCGGGCAGATTGGCCGTTGCCACTTTTATCGAGATAGTCCCGAATCCGCCTGGCTCGATGCGCAAGGTGAAGGGCTGAATGCTGTTGCGGAGAGAAGTGTAATTAAAGTTCTTTATCACTCCGATGATCGTTCCTGTCCGGCCCCACTGGCTGAATTTCCGGCCGATGGCTTCCTGCGGGGAAGTGTAGCCAAGCATTTTCATAGCGCTCTCATTGATCATCATTGCTTGCGTGCTGTCAGTGGGGAAGTCCTTTGAAAAAGCTCTTCCGGCCACTACTTTTAATCCGTACTGCGGGATAAAATTAAAGTCCACGAAAAATCCATCCAGATTGGTTTGCTGCATTTCTCCTTTTTTATTCTCTACTTTGGAATAGGCTGAATTATGCCCTCCGCCGGGAACGTCTGAAGAATAGCATGTAGAGAGTACGCCCGGTATGGAAGAAAGAGACTGCTTAAAAATATCCTTGTTCTTATCGTAATTCGTAAAGATGACCATTTCCTGGTCCTTGCTAAAGCCCAGGTCCTTATTACGCATGTATTGCAGCTGGGAGTTGACGATAATGGTGCCAACGATGAGGACGATGGAAATGGTGAATTGAAATACAACCAGGCCCTTTCTTAACAGCAGGCCTTGCGTGGTAGTGGCAAAACGGCCCTTCAGTACGCTGACGGGGCGGAAGGCGGAAAGCACCAGGGAAGGATAGATGCCGGCCACGATGCCGATGAGCGTGGACAGCAGGAAAAGACCCAAAATATCGGAGCCTCTGCTGAAGAGGCCCGGGCTGATCACTTTACCGGCCAGTTGATTGAACAGCGGCAGTGTCAGGGAGCTGAGGATGAGGGTCAGAACGAAGGCCATCCAGCAGATGATCACCGACTCGCCGATGAATTGTCCTGCCAGCTGAGTCCGGGCAGCGCCTACGACTTTCCGGACGCCGACCTCTTTGGCCCTGGTGGCGCTCCTGGCTGTCGTCAGATTGATAAAATTGATACAGGCAATAATGAGGATAAAGGCGGCTACGATGGAAAAGATATAGACGTTATGAATATTGCCCTGTACAAATCCGTCACGCGTGGACTTTAGATAGACGTCACGCAGCGGCTCCAATGACAAGGTCTCCCACATCTGCAGTCTGTCGGCTTCCGCGCCGTGATGGCGTTTCATGAAGCCAGGTAATTTCTTTTCAAAAGCCCTGGCATCCGTATGGGGTTGCAATAAAATATAAGTGTAATAATTATGATTGGTCCATTCGCTGTCCTGCAGGGGATAGCCATATACCGGCTTCCAGGACGACATGGATACCAGCATGTCCGCCTGTATCTGGGAATTCTCGGGGATATCTTTCATGATACCCGTGATAGTGGCATTGAGCGCGGCGCCCGTTATCTGGACCTTCTGCCCTATGGGATTGGCATTGCCAAAATACTTTTTGGCGGCAGTCCGCGAGAGGACGATGCTCATGGGTTCTGTCAGCGCGGTGTGTTTGTCGCCGGCCAGGAGAGGGAAGTCGAATATATTGAAGAATGAGCTGTCGGCAAACACCGTATTCTTTTCCTGGAATTTCACATCACCCCTATGAACGAGGATACCATCCCGCCCCAGCCGTACGGCATCTTCCACTTCGGGAAAATCCTTTTTAAGATTGGGAGCAACGGGAGTGACGGTGAGCCCTGTGTGGATGGTCTCGGTGGGCGTCTTTATGTCTCCTACGACACGATAGATACGATCCGCCTTAGTATGAAAGCTGTCGTAGCTGGACTCGAAGCGGACATATTGAAAAATGAGGAAACAGGCTGTCATGCCCACGGCCAGTCCCATGATATTGATAAAAGAAAAAACCCTGTTGCGGAGGAGGTTGCGGAGGGCGACCTTGAAATAATTCTTTATCATACCCCATCTGTTGCCAAAGAAGTGCCATTGTTGCAGTGGATTGTAAACCAGAAGGTAGTGGCATCCATGCCGCAAGGGAATGTTCGTATTCGATACATATCCTGTCCGTTGACGTGCTTTTACCAGCCACCGGGCAGGTATAAGAATTGCATTGATAGTGCCGCGCTGATTTAACCTTAATAAGCCTATCATGAAAAAACTGACCAACTGTCCCGGCCATGCGCTGGCTGCTGCTTTAATTAGTTCTTATCTGTTGGTTGTGATTGGATGCCAAAAGCAGCCTCCAACGAATCCCGAGCCTCCTGCCCAGGGATATTTTCTCAGTGATAAAGCCGGACATTGTTCCGCCACGAATATCCATGGCAAATGGTACAATGGGCTTCCTGCGAATACCGACACAAATTATGTGGAAGTCTCTGTCTATGTCACCCGTCCGGGGCCTTATACGATCACTTCAGACACAGTGAATGGGGTAAAGTTTACCGGCACGGGGAATTTTCCGGACACGGGCATGGCCGTGGCCCGGCTAAAGGGCACAGGCAGTTTCAGAACCCCCGGAAACTATGCAACTCAAATTCATTTCGACTCCACTGACTGTCAATTTGGGTTCCCTGTAAATGACTCCGCGGGTCTTACCATAGGAGGCAATATGTGGACATTCACCGCTGAAGGACATACCTACAGCGGACCTTGCTCCCTTCAGGTTTTCGATATGCCCGAGTCGCCGATATGGCATTTCGATCTGGAGGGAACGGTGTCCGGCTCTGCCGATACGGCCTTCTTAATAAGCCTGGATTATAGTAATTCACTAACACCGCTGGATCCTGGCCACTATCTCACGACCGAAGACCACGGCCTGTTTCAATTGTATGTAACAGGCCCTAACGGCGGCGTTGTAAAGAGCCTTTATTATGCAAGCTATAATGCGCCGCCGTCGGCCATCGACGTCAATGTCCTGAGCAGGGTTGAGAACGGCGAACCTTACCATGTGGTATGGGTGGCTACCTTTAATGGAACAGCTTTTTCCTTTGACAGCAACGGAAATACAGTGCCTGTCACCAAAGCCAAGTTTAAGATAGGCACTCCCTGAGATGGCTGCGTTGACTGATCCTTAATAAAACCTGTCATGAAAAAGACATTTGCTTTTTTCTTCCTGCTGGTTATGATTGGATGCAGAAAGATGCCTCCGACGACTCCCGGGCCTCCTGCGCACGGGTATTTTCCCACGGATAAGTATGGGGCATGCGGCGGCGGCACAATTGCGCATGGCATATGGTACAATGGGCTTCCCGCGGGTACCGACACTAATTATGTGAATGTCTCCGTCTATGTTACCAGCCCGGGATCGTATAAGATCACTACCGATACGGTGGATGGAGTGTATTTCACCGGAATGGGAGAGTTCCCCGACTCGGGCACGGCGATGGCGCAATTGAAGGCTACAGGCAGTTTCAAGACTCCCGGAGATGTTACCTTCCACATCCGTTTCGACTCTTCCGACTGCCAGTATATGATCGCTGTAAACGATTCCGCGGGTCTTTCCATAGGGGCCAATATGTGGACGTTCACCGCCGAAGGACACACTTACAGCGGTCCATTCACCGCCTCGGCCTATGATATACCCGAGAGTTCGAATGATATCTTCGAGCTGGATGGATATACGACAGGCCATCCGGATAGCGCTCTTTTTATAGGATTTGGCGGGACTAACGTATGGCCGCTGGATACCGGCTATCACCGGACGACTGATTTCGGCGCTGTCGTTGAATTTCATATAATAACCCCCGGTGTAGGTGGGAACCTCAAGACCATCTATCTCGCAGACAACAGCACGGCGCCGGGGGCGGTGATCACTGTACATGTCCAGAGCAGGGTAGAGATGCTTGTTCCTTTCTACCAGATCGTGAATGTCGCCACCTTTAACGGAACAGCCGTCGACAGCGCCGGGAAAGTAGTGAATATTACGAATGCAAAATTCAAATGGGTATCGTCTTAAGGGCTTGGTGGGTTTCCCCGGATAGGCCGTCCTTATGGACGGCTTTTTTTGTACCTTCGGCGCGCTAAAAAGTTTTCATGAGTACCACAGCAGAACAAAGATTCATCGCACTGGGATTACAGCTCCCCCCCGCACCCACTCCAATGGGAGTGTACAAGCCTTGCTTAATAGACGGGAAATATTTGTATGTGTCTGGGCACGGTCCGTTGAAAGAGGATCGTTCCCTGATCATTGGCCGCGTAGGCGAAGACCTGGATATCGAGCAGGGGAAGCTGGCTGCACGACAGGTGGGGCTGGCCATACTGGCCACGATACGGGCAAATCTCGGCGACCTCGACAAGGTCAGGAGAGTGATAAAAGTATTGGGGATGGTGGGCTGCGTGCCGGCGTTCGACCGGCATCCTTATGTGATCAATGGCTGCAGCGAGCTGTTTGCCGCCGTCTGGGGTGAAGACAATGGGGTAGGGGTGCGCAGCGCCGTAGGTATGGGATCGCTGCCGAACAATATACCCGTCGAGATCGAGGCCTTGTTTGAACTTCATTAAAATACGCTTATGGCATCCTCCGTGCATGACTGGTATCGCATACAATCCACGGATCAGCTGGATTCACCCGCGCTGGTCGTTTATCCCGGGCGTGTAAAGGCGAATATTCAGCTGGCCATCGAAATGGCAGGCAATGTAGACCGTCTGCGTCCGCATATAAAGACCCATAAATCGCCGGATGTCACAAAGCTCATGCTGGAGGCCGGTATCCAAAAATTCAAATGCGCCACCATTGCAGAAGCCGAAATGCTGGCCATGGCCGGAGCCAAAGACATACTGCTGGCCTATCAGCCGGTGGGACCCAAGCTACAGCGTTTTGTCGCCCTGGTCCGGCAGTACCCCAACGTACAATGGGCCTGTCTCACGGATAATGAAGAGGCGCTGAGAGCCATGGGCGCGACTTTTGCGGCGGCTGGCATAAAGATGCCCGTATACCTCGATCTGAACGTTGGAATGAACCGGACCGGGATTGCGCCCGATGCGGCGGCCTTTCAGCTCTACCGGGCCGCTGCGGATACGGAAGGGGTCATCCCTGTGGGACTGCATGCTTATGACGGGCACATCAGAGACGTGGACTTCGAACAGCGGAAACAAAAATGCGATGAGGCGTTTGCAGAGGTCTCTGCATTAAAACAGGCATTGAAAAAGGAAGGCTTTGATCATATCACCGTCGTAGCAGGCGGATCTCCCACTTTTTCCGTTCATTGCAGCCGTCCGGAGGTAGAATGCAGCCCGGGGACTTTCGTGTATTGGGACAAAGGATATAGCGACGGATGTCCAGAGCAGGGCTTTTTACCGGCCGCCCTTGTGATCAGCCGGGTAGTTTCCCTACCTGCCGCCGGAAGACTATGCCTGGACCTGGGACATAAATCCATCGCCGCCGAAAATGAGCTGACCCGCCGGGTATATTTTCTCAATGCTCCTGACTGGAAGCCTGTTGGACAGAGTGAAGAGCATCTGGTAGTGGAGGCCGGAGAGGGACATGGGCAACATCCGGGAGATATCGTCTACGGGCTGCCGATCCACATATGCCCTACCGTTAATCTCTATGAGCGTGCTTATACCATTGAAGGAGGCCGGCTGACAGGAGAATGGAAAAATATTGCCCGGGATAAGAAAATAAGGTTTTAAACCTTTGACCCACCGACCCTTCTCAGGTGCTGAAACCATGTGCGGCCGACAAAAAACCGGCATTCGCCGAGATTCACATTCCTCTAACCGCTAAAGGAGTTACTTTTAACAGATCATTCTGTTTAGCAGATGTTGTAAACAGTTCACAGTCACATGGATATGCTTTCTTTCGACCAAAAAACTAATTTGTTCGAAAAATTAAGAATTCGATAATTTTGTGCTCGCACAATCACCCGTACGTTAAATCTAATCAAAACTATACAACCATGGAAGTAAAAGAACCGAATGGCAGACTTGGAGTATTGATCCCTGGACTGGGAGCTGTAGCAACCACATTGATCGCTGGTGTCGAGGCGATTAAAAAGGGAATAGCCCAGCCTGTTGGATCTATCACACAGATGGGAAATATTCATTTGAACCGGAAGTCCGGTAACAACTATCCTAAGATCAAAGATTTTGTTCCTCTGGCGGGTCTGCAGGATATGGTGTTTGGCGGCTGGGACGTATATGAAGATAATGTATATGAGGCTGCAAGCAGGGCCAGGGTATTGGAGCCCGGAATGCTGGCGGCGCTTCGCCCCGAGCTGGAAGCCATCAAGCCCATGAAGGCTGTTTTTGACAAGCAATATATTAAGAACCTGGACGGTACGCATGTAAAGCAGGCCGCCACCAAATATGCATTGGCCGAGGCGCTGATGGATGATATCGCACAATTCCAGGATACCCGTGGCTGCGACAGGCTGGTAATGGTATGGTGCGGCAGCACGGAGAAATATACGGAGGTATCCGATGTGCATGAGAGCCTGGCAGCTTTTGAGAAAGGACTTAAGGAAAATGATCCCCGGATAGCTCCCAGCATGATCTATGCCTATGCGGCTGTCAAGTTAGGTATTCCCTTCCTGAATGGCGCCCCCAATCTCACCGTCGACATCCCCGCCATCGTGGAATTGGCCAAGCAGACGGAGACCCCGATTGCCGGTAAGGATTTCAAGACAGGACAGACGTTAATGAAGACTATTCTGGCCCCGGGGCTGCAGGCGCGTGCGCTGGGAGTGAAAGGGTGGTTCTCAACCAATATATTAGGCAACAGGGATGGGTATGTGCTGGATGAGCCCGATAATTTCCGTACCAAGGAGGTTTCCAAGCTCAGCGTGCTGGAGGATATACTTCGCCCGGACCTTACCCCGGAGCTCTATGGTGAGCTGTATCATAAGATACGTATCAACTATTATCCTCCTCATGGTGATAATAAAGAATCCTGGGATAATATCGACATCTTTGGATGGCTGGGTTACTCTATGCAGATCAAGATCAATTTCCTGTGCCGTGACAGCATCCTGGCGGCTCCGCTGGTGCTGGACCTGGCTTTGTTTGGCGATCTGGCCAAGCGGGCGGGTCTTAGCGGAGTACAGGAGTGGTTGTCATTCTACTTCAAATCTCCTCAAACTGTACCCGGTTTCCGTACCGAGCACGATATCTTCAAGCAGCTGCATAATCTTCAGAACGCCTTGCGCAGGCTAATGGGTGAGGAACTGGTGAGTGGCGAGCGGCTGACGTATGCGGAGGAAGAAATAACAGCCTGATGGAAAGATTCCATCGACTCATTTCTACTTGTCTTGGAATAGGTTATACACCCAAAGGAGGTGGCACGGTAGCTGCCATCGCCACTTGTATAGCCTGGTATCTTGCCGGGATGGGTGGAAATGAGTCTCTTTTTATAGAGGTGGTGACGACAGCGGTGATACTGATATTGGGCACCTGGAGCGCAGGAAAGGTTGAAAGTGAATGGGGGAAGGACAGCTCCAAGGTTGTTATAGATGAGGTAGCCGGCATGTGCATCACCCTGCTTGCTGTGCCTGTACGCTGGCAGTATGTATTGATAGGCCTGGCGCTTTTCCGGGCATTCGATATTATCAAGCCGTTATATATCCGTCGGATGGAAAAACTAAATGGAGGCTGGGGTGTTATGCTGGACGACGTGCTGGCCGGGATATACTCCAATCTTGTGTTACAATTAATTGTGCTGATGAAGATATGGAAGGCTTAAGGACCTTTACAAAGGCGCAGGTGGCGTCATTGATAGCTTCCGGCGTTGACTTTTCGGTGAGCTGGTTGCTTTTCAACCGGCTGCAGGCGCCCTATCTTGCCAGTGGGGTGACGGGCACGATATGCGGCGGGGTCACTCATTTCCTGATCAGCAGGAACTGGGCCTTTAGTGCGCAAGAGAAAAAATGGGCAGGTCAGCTGTCCCGCTATATACCGGTGTGGATCGGGAACCTGATCCTGAATGCATCGGGTCTGTGGTTCCTGAAAAGTGTAGTGGGATTGCCTTTTTGGCCTGCTAAGATTGCTACTGCCATTGGAATAGCTGTGTTCTACAATTACGTATTACAGAAAAGGTTTGTATTTAAATAAGACAGGATGAAATCGAAAGGATCAATTAGAACCACTATCACGGCAGTACTGGTTGTTGCATTCACTATCAACAGCCTGGCGCAGACGGTGACCGGATATGTCAAGGATGCTGCTACAGGCACTCCTTTATCCAATGCCAGCGTGGCCATAAAAGGCCAGCATGGCGGCGCCCGCACCAATTCGGAAGGAAGGTTTCGCATACCGACAGATAAATTCCCTATCGACATTGTCGTCAGCAATGTCGGTTATGATCCCACTACCATCCACCTGGATTCTTTTCCCAGACTCGATATACAGATCACGTTGAAAAGACAGTTCAAAGAGCTGGGGAAGGCCACCGTCCGCAATCGGCGGCAGAAATACCGTAATAAGGGCAATCCGGCGGTGGAGCTGATCCGTGCGGTGATCGACCACAAGAACAGCAACAGAATGGAGGCCTATAATTATGCTACGTATGAAAAATACGAAAAGCTGCAGGTTTCCGTCAACAAGGCCAGCGAGACAAAGGCTGCCAAGAACAAGCTGCTCCGGCCTTATCATTTCCTGGTAGAGAATGGAGATACCACCAAGCTGGAAGGGCGGGTGCTGTCGCCCGTTTACCTGGAGGAGACCTTGTCGGATGTATACTATCGCAGAGACCCGGAAAAGACGAAGACCATCATCAAGGGCAAAAGGAAGGTAGATTTTGGGGAATTCATTGATATGCAGGGTATCAGCATGTATCTCAACCGGCTGTACCAGGACTTCAACGTATACGACAATAATATTTCCGTCTTCACTAATCTCTTTCTCAGCCCCATAGCGGATATGGGTCCCACTTTCTACATGTATTTCATCGACGACACGGTAGTGGTGGACAATCAGAAGCTGATCCGCCTGTCGTTCCGCCCCAGAAATCCCAATGATCTGCTGTTCAGGGGCACCATGTGGATCACCCTGGATGGCAATTATGCTATCCAGAAGCTGCGGCTGCTGGTGAGCAAGAGCATCAACTTCAACTTTGTCCGGGAGATGAAGATCGACCAGGATTTTCAGCGGATGCCGGATGGACGCTATCTTTTACAGAAGAGTGATGTGCTGGGAGATTTTGGCATCAACAAGTCGGGGACGGGGCTGTTCGGGGAGCGAACCGTCTCGTTCAAAGATTTCAAAATGAATGTGCCCATACCGGATAGTGTGTTCCGGGGATCGCCTATAGTGGTGCTGGACAGTGCGGAGAGTCAGAAGGATAGTTTTTGGGTTGCCTACCGGCATGATACGCTGACCAGGGCGGAGTCGAAGGTCTACGCCAATATCGACAGCCTGCAGCATATGAAGTCCTTTCGCCGGCTGATGGACTGGGGTACCTTGCTGCTGGCGGGATACAAGCAGGCCGGGATCTTCGAGATCGGGCCGGCCAGCACTTTCTACAGCTTCAACCCCGTGGAAGGTTTCCGGCTTCGTTTTGGAGGAAGGACCACGCTCAAGCTCAGCACCCGGTATTATTCGGAAGCGTATGCCGCGTACGGCTTCAAGGACAGGCAATGGAAATATTTCCTCAGCGGCACTTACTCATTGAACAATAAGAGCATATACGGTTTCCCGCAGAATTATATCCGGGCCAGCTATCAGAAGGATACGAAGATCCCCGGACAAGAGCTGCAGTTTGTACAAGAGGATAACTTCCTTTTGTCATTCAAGCGGGGTAATAATGACAAATGGCTTTACAATAGGATCTTCCGGCTGGATTATAAGCATGAGTTCGGAGATCATTTCTCCTATGCCTTTGGCTTCAAGTGGTGGCAGCAATCGCCGGCGGGGACCATCTCTTATGTAAAGAATGGAGGAGTGGATACCCTTCCCAATATTACCACTACGGAATTTTCCACGGAGTTCCGCTGGGCGCCCCATGAGCAGTTCTATATCGGCAAGCTATACAGGGTACCGATCTTCAATAAATATCCGATATTTACAGTAAGGTATACGGCCGGTGTAAAAGGACTGTTCAACAGTGAGTATAATTATCACAATTTCAACGGTGAGTTCTTCAAGCGGTTTTATTTGACCTTTTTGGGATACACGGATATCACCATCGATGGAAATTACCTCATCGGCAAAGTTCCCTGGCCGCTGGCGAATATCCAGCATGCGAACCAGACGTACGCCTATCAGCTGCAGAGCTTCAACCTGATGAACTTTATGGAGTTTATCACCGACCACTCTGCCGCATTGTATATCGATCATTATTTCAACGGGTTTTTCTTCAATAAGATACCGCTATTGAAAAAACTGAAGTGGAGAGAAGTGATCGAGGCCAAGCTGGTGTATGGCGGTCTGCGTGATGAGAACGATCCGAGAAAACATCCGGAGCATATCCAGTTCCCGCTGACCAATGGGGTGATGGAGACCTTTACCCTGGATCACCGGCCGTATGTCGAGGCGGGTTTTGCCATCGCCAATATTTTCAAGCTGGTGAGGGTGGATTTTATCAAGCGATTCACTTATCTGGAGCACCCTGAGATACCGACCTGGGGTATCCGGACAAGGGTTAAATTTGACTTTTAGAGAACATGAGTATTCGGAATCAAGTACAACAAGGTATATACAAGGTCATCAATCCGTTTGTGCGGCTTTTGATCCGTGCAGGTCTTACGCCGAACATGGTAACGACCATCGGGCTTATATTGAACATCGGAGTGAGCATCATATTCATTGAAGGGGCTGAGAAGGGCAACCGGGGAGATCTTTCCTATGTGGGATGGGCGGGTGCGCTGATCTTATTCGCCGGCCTGTTCGACATGCTCGACGGGCAGGTGGCCCGGCTGGGTAATATGAGCTCCCGGTTTGGCGCATTATATGACTCTGTATTGGACAGATACAGCGAGCTGATACTTTTTTTAGGGATATGCTATTACCTGGTGGCGCACCATTATTTTCTCAGCAGCCTGGTTGCTTTCATCGGCATGATCGGCAGCCTGATGGTGAGCTATACCCGGGCCCGTGCGGAAGGTCTGGGCATAGAATGCAAGGATGGGCTGATGCAGCGGCCGGAGAGGGTCATATTGATCGGCGTGTCGGCCCTTGCCTGTGGGATTGCCTCGAAATGGATGGGAGGCAACTATAAGATACATTGGCCGGACAGCACCTTTCCCATTTTCGAGACCATTTCCATTTTCACCATACCGCTGACAGTAATGGCTGTGCTGGCGAATGCCACGGCCATCGGCCGGCTGAGAGATGCAAAAAAGGCGCTGGAAGAGCAGGACCGGAAGGCAGCGGCGCAAAAACGTGCGGATGGAGTAGGATCGAACATCTTTGTCTGGGCGCTGGTATTATCTTCCATGGCATCGTCCGATGTGCAGGCGCAGAAGCAAAAAGTAGCTGTGACCACGCCGGTGAGCACTGCAGTGGACACTTTCCCTGTCCCTCCCCATCGCTCCAATTCCTTATTCTACCTGCAACGTACGCCCAATACCAATACCATTATCTGCGAGCTGAATGAAAAGAACGGCGCGCCTGATCCGAATGATCCGGTGCATGTGTTGTGGATCCGGTACACCGAGCAGAAGCAACGGCAGGAGCTGAATTTTATCCAGCGGCATTTTGCCTATGGCATCAACTCCACGCCATTGGGCAATGGGACATATGAGCTTCATTTTGTATCCTATAAGAAGATCGCGATGTATCTCCGTAAATCCCCGGTAGATAACCTGCATCATGTCTATGTAAACATCGACAATAAACAAATGCTGCTGAACAGGATATATATCAAGATCAATCCGGGCGGCACATTCTGGAGCCCCAATGTCGAGTATTTCGAGTTCAAGGGCATCGATACGGAAAGTGGTAAAGAACTTTCACAACGTGTAAAAATTTAGCGGAAATGGACCCAGTAACCGCCAAATCTCCAGGCGCATCTATCAATATCAGGACTTTTCTTACCGTTACTGCCATATCGGCGGGTTATCTGCTATTGGCCGCATGGCTGATAGGATTCAAGGGAGATCAGGTATTCCTGGTATTGCTGTTCAACACGTTGTTTTATCTGTCGGCCGCTACCCGCCGGTTTATACTGGGCTTTTCGGTCTTTATCATATTCTGGATCATCTTCGACTCCATGAAGGCGTTCCCGAACTACCGGTATAATGTAGTGCATATCGGGAGTATATATCGCGCCGAAAAAAGTATTTTCGGCGTGACTCCAGCGGGCGGGGCCGCAGGGTTGCGGATTACTCCCAATGAATACTGGCTGGCGCATTCCAATACCGTGCTGGATGTGCTGGCAGGGCTTTCTTATATCTGCTGGATACCGTTGCCGCTGGCTTTTGCAGGATATCTTTTTTATAAGGACAAGAACGCTTTTTTCAGATTTGCGCTGACATTTTTGCTGATCAATCTGTTGGGATTCGTTATCTATTATGTGTATCCTGCGGCACCGCCATGGTATGTGGAGCAATATGGGTTCAGCTTCAATCCTCATACGCCGGGGAATACGGCTGGTCTTGGGAGATTCGACAGCCTGCTGCATGTTCCGGTGTTCTCTTCGTTGTATGCCAAGAGTTCCAATGTCTTTGCGGCTATGCCTTCCCTGCATGCGAGCTATCCGCTGGTGACCCTTTATTATGGGATACGCACGCGACAGGGATGGATCAATCTTTTGTTTGGGACGATCATGGTGGGCATATGGTTTGCAGCTGTGTATAGCAGTCATCACTATGTGCTGGATGTGCTTGCGGGGATTGCGTGCGGGCTGACGGGGATTGGGCTGTTCAATCTGTTGTATCGTCGCGTGGGGGCGTTCAGGGGGTTTGTGGATCGATGTGCTACCTACCTATCCCCTCAACCATAATATCTACGATGGAGTCGATCTGAAGGTCTAAACGAGGACATTGCGCCCCGGACAGCATGAGGGGCATGGCGAGTCCCCGGAAGCTGCTGACCATAAGGTAGGCCACCATCTCGATGTTGTCGATATTGAGCTTTTTAAACTCTCCATTTCGAACGCCTTCTTCCAGGATGCTTTTTACCAGCCCGACGTGTGTGGTATCGAACTTGCTTTTCAGGTCCGTCATGACACAGTGCAGCTCGGCGATCTCGCTTTTCAGCGCGTCGCTGAGGTTTTGGAGCTGGCTGAGCTTGTTCAGACGGCATCTGCAGTACGCGATGAGCTTTTCCTTGGATGTGGAGGCCTCGCTGATGGCCTGGTGGATCTGGTCCAGGAGTTCGTCCATCTCGGCATGAAGCACGGCTTCAAAGATGTCTTCCTTGCTGGGATAATAGTAATAGAGGGAGCTCTTGGCTTTGCCCAGACCGCGGGCAATGTCGCCCATGGTTGTTTTTTTAAACCCGGATTTTTTAAAAAGGGTCCTGGCGGTGTCAATGATATCCCTGACTACGATCTCATCCCGTTGGAGCATTTCGGACATGCGAAAGTCGAATTTTTGTCCTGCAAATTTACAAATTTTCCAGGCCATTTTTTGGTTAACGTATGGTGAATCTTGGGGGCAAAACAGATTGCCGTATTTTTAAGGACACAGGAGCGACTGGAAGGAGCTCGTCCGAAGGACAGACATTAATGACTTATGGAAATTGGGCCACATTTAGCTCAAGCCCAATTTCCATACAAAAACCAACTATGAAAAAAAAGCTCAGCTGTATTCTCCTTATCGACGATGACGAACCTACTAACTTTCTCAACAGGATGACCCTTGAGCAGGCTGATTGCACAGAGCATATCCATATCATGCATAGCGGGCAGGAGGCGCTGGATTTCCTGGCCCGTAAAGGAAAGTACCGGGAGGTGTCCGACTGTCCACATCCTGATCTTATATTCCTGGATGTCAATATGCCGGCTATGGATGGCTGGGAGTTCCTGGAAAGATACCGGCAACTCAGGCCGGAACAAAAAGCGCCTATTGTGATGATCATGCTCACCACTTCCCTCAATCCTGATGATGAGGCAAAGGCCAGGGCGATACCTGAAGTCAGCGGGTTTGAGAATAAGCCGCTGCGGATCGACAGGCTTAGGGAACTTTTAAAAAACTATTTTCCGGACAGGACCTGACCAGGGCGACCTGGGCACACCTAAATGCCCGAGTGTAAATAGTCTTTCAGATGTGTGATGGTCTCCTGCTGCGTGAGGATCGTCTCTTTTACCACGTCATTGATGGAGACGATGCCGCAGAGCGCGTCGTTGTCGAACACCGGCAGATAGCGGATGTTCTTGTCGGACAACAGCTGCATACAGAATTCAATGGTATCCTGCGGCTTAACGTGCGGCAGGTCTGTGGTCATGATCTCGGACACTTTTGTGTCAGTGGAAGATTTGCCTTTCAGGATCACTTTTCGGGAGTAATCGCGTTCCGTCATGATACCCGCGTATTGCTGCCCATCCAATACCAGCACCGAGCCAATATTCTGATCGGCCATGATCCGCAGTGCATCCAGGACAGTGGTCTCAGGGCTGACAGATGTGATCCTGCTGCCCTTGTGTGAAAGAATATCAGCTACCCTTTTCATACGTCAAGTTTTGGTGAGAAATCAATTTTTTAGTTGGACCGTATGGTCCGCAATCGTTTTTCAAAACGAACCAACGGTTCGTCGGCCGAAGGCCAATCGTTAGCCATTTTGTCCGAACAGGCTATTTTTTACTGAAGACTGGTCGGACAAATACAATTTACGGATTTTTTTTCATTATTTGCAGGGGTCCAAAACTAAGCTTCCGGCCCTTCCGCCGGGGGGAGAAAGGTATAATGTCGCGTATTCTTACCATATGTTTTCTGGTCTGTCTGCTGGGGGTAGATTCCCCGGCTCAATATGACAAATACAGGTTCTCGCGCCTGGATATTTCCCAGGGGCTGTCCAATAATGAGGTCACCAGCATTTTCAAGGATCAAAAGGGATTTATCTGGCTGGGCACCATGTCAGGGCTCAATCGCTGGGATGGCTATGGCTTCAAGATATTCAGACACGATTTACGGGATTCCAGCACCCTGGACGACGACTTTATCGTCCAGATCCTGGAGGGGCCTGGGCAGACGCTATGGGTGTCGACCCGGGAGGGGTGGAATGTATATGACCCTCTTACGGAGAAATTCAATCGTGATACCCGCTCGCTGCTTCGTTCGATGCACATCAATGGGGACACAGTATCTGATGTCCGCAAGGACAGGAACGGCAATTACTGGTTCCTGATGACGGGGGCCGGCGGAGGGCTGTATAAATACGACGCTGCGTCGAAGGCGACTACCTATTTTCTTCCACGTCCCGGCAGCATGCGCGCGGTCGCGGCCGATCCCACGGGGGACTGGTGGATATTGTATGGGGATGGCGTCCTGGAAAAAATGGATATACATACCGGCCGGGTGGTAATCCGCAGCCAGGCCCTTGATCTGCCCGTGAAGACACAGGAGTATCATCTGTATGTGGATGCGCAGGGGGATTGCTGGGTATATGCTTCGGCGGGGCTCAGCGGTCTGATATGGTACCGTCCTTCATCAGGGGAGGTGCGGGTCATCCGCAAAGAAAGCAAGGGACTGCATCTGAATACCAACCTGATCACGGGCGTCGTACAGGATGATAAGGGGATAATATGGATCGCCACGGATCATGGCGGGATCAACCTGCTGGACAAGCAAAGCCTGTCGATGCAATACCTGCTCACCCGGGATGACGATGACAAGAGCGTCAGCCAGAATGCCGTCGACTATCTTTATAAGGACCGTACGGGGATCATCTGGGCCGGCACCTATAAGAAGGGCGCCAATTATTACCAGGACGATATGCTGAAATTTCCCCTCTATCGTCATCAGCCTTCCAATCCCAACAGCCTGCCATATGACGATGTGAACAAATTCGTGGAGGATGCGAAAGGCAATCTATGGATCGGCACCAATGGGGGCGGTCTTCTTTATCTGAACCGTCAAACGGGGAAGTATACCCGTTATCAGCACGACCCCTCCAGGCCGAACAGCCTGTGCAATGATGTCATCGTCAGTCTCTGCATGGACCATGAGCAGAAGCTGTGGATCGGCACCTATTATGGAGGAATGGATTGTTTTGACGGCAGGACCTTTATCCATCACCGTCATAATGAGAATGACAGCAGCAGCATCGCGGACGACAGGGTGTGGGAGATACACGAGGACCCACGGGGGCGGCTGTGGGTGGGAACGCTGGCTGCTGGGTTGGATCTGTATGACAGAAAGAAGAATGTATTCATCCATCACCGGCCCGATGCGTCTGTCGATGCCTATTCTCCCGGCGTGGGACCAACCGTGCATTCGGGGTATATCTCCGAGCTGGTGGAAGACAGGGAAGGCAACCTATGGATCGGCACCGCCATCGGTATCGATGTGCTGGAAGCCGCCACGGGAAAGTTCCGGCACTATGTCAATGAAGCGGGCAATCCCACCAGCCTCAGCAATAATAATGTCATATCCATCAAGGAGGACAGCCGCGGTCTTATCTGGGTAGGTACAAGGGAAGGGCTCAATGTCTTTAATAAGAAAGAGGGAAATTTTACCATCTTCCGCAGGGAGGATGGTTTGCCGGATAATGCCATCCTCAATATCCTGGAGGACAACGATCATCAGCTGTGGCTGAGCACACCCAACGGGCTTTCGCGGGTCACCGTCCGGGTGGACAGGGGTCATGTCACATGCCGGTACACCAACTACGACCAGTCCTATGGATTGCAAGGAAAGGAGTTCAATGAGAATGCCGCGCTGAAGACCCGTACGGGTGAGCTTATCTTTGGGGGCGGGAATGGGTTCAATATCTTCGACCCGCAGAAGCTGCGTACCAGTCCCCATCATTCCCAGCTGATCTTTACGGACCTGCAGGTGTTCAACAAGACGGTGGGGATAGGGGAGAAGCTGAATGGGCATGTCATCCTTCCTCAAAGTATTACCGAGTCCAGGCAGATCACCTTGCGGCCTAATGAAAATGTATTCTCCATCGGATTTGCCGCATTGGATTTTCTGGATGCGCAGAAGGTGAAGTACGCCTATATGCTGGAACCCTTCAACAAGGACTGGCTGGTGGGGGATGGCAGAAGAGCTGTATACACCAACCTCGATCCCGGGAACTATACGTTCAAGGTGAGGGCGGCTGATGAGGATGGTTCCTGGAATGAGCAGGTATTGGAGCTAAGCATCAGGATACTGCCTCCTTTCTGGAAGACGCCGCTGGCTTATATCCTTTATTCCCTTTTGCTGATAGGGGGGTTGCTGCTGGCGCGGCATATACTGCTGCAGCGGGCGGCCATGCGATTTGCCCTGGCGCAGGAGAGGAAGGAGGCGCAACGTCTGCATGAGCTGGATATGATGAAGATCCGATTTTTCACCAATGTCAGCCATGAGTTCAGGACCCCGCTGTCCCTGATACTGACCCCGCTGGATAAGATCATCCAGCATACGGACGATCCGGCCCGTAAGGCCCAGTTCAATCTCATCCACCGGAATGCCCGGCGGCTGCTGAATATGGTCAACCAGCTGCTGGATTTTCGCAAGCTGGAAGTGCAGGAGCTGCGGCTCAATACGAACAAAGGGGATATTGTACGATTTATAAAAGAGCTGTCGTATTCCTTTACGGATATTGCGGAAAAAAAGAATATCGACTTTTCCTTCCGGGAGGCCATCCCTTCGCTGTGTGCGTACTTCGATCCGGACAAAATGGAGCGGATCATCTTCAATCTGTTGTCCAATGCTTTCAAGTTTACGCCGGAAGGGGGGGAGGTGGCGGTAAACCTGGATTACGATCCGGCCGGAACGCTGATATTGAAAGTCAAAGACACAGGCATCGGCATCGAGAAGGACAAGCAGGAGAAGATCTTCGAGCGGTTTTTTCAGAATGAGATCCCGGGCTCGATGGTCAACCAGGGCAGCGGTATTGGTCTGGCGATCACCTGGGAGTTTGTCCGGCTGCATAACGGGACCATTAAAGTAGAAAGCGCTCCGGGCGAAGGGAGCTGTTTTACGGTGACATTGCCGGTGGTGGCAGCGGAAGAGGAGGTGGCGGGGCCCGTGGTAGTGGCGCCGGCGGTGGAGGATAAGAAGGGCAAAAAAAGTAAAAAGCAGACCGTACTGCTGGTGGAGGACAATGAAGATTTCAGGTTTTACCTGAAGGACAACCTCCGGGTATATTTCAACATCCTCGAGGCAGTGAATGGCAAGGAAGGGTGGCAGAAGACCCTTGGGTCACATCCCGACCTCGTGGTGAGCGATATCAGCATGCCGGAAATGAATGGGATCGACCTGTGCCGTAAAATAAAGGAGGACAAACGCACGGCCTTTATACCTGTGATCCTTCTGACCGCCCTCACGGGGGAGGAACAGCAGCTGAGGGGGCTGGAGACGGGGGCGAACGACTATATGACCAAGCCCTTTAATTTTGAGATCCTTCTTTCCAAGATACGCAATCTCCTTGCCCAGCAGGAGACGGCCCGCAAGACCTACCAAAAGCAGGTGGAGGCGTCTCCTTCCCATCCCAAGGTGGAGTCGTCCGACGAGAAGTTCATCCGGCAGGCCCTGGACCTGGTGGAAAAGAATATGGCCAACCCTGGCTTTTCGGTAGAGGAGATGAGCCGGGAGCTGTTTATCAGCCGGGTGGCCTTGTACAAACGGCTGCTTGCCCTCACCGGAAAGACACCCATCGAATTTATCCGGAGCGTCCGGCTCAAGCGGGCGGCCCAGCTGCTGGAAAAGAGTCAGCATACTGTATCGGAAATTGCCTATGAGGTGGGTTTTAATAATCCGAAGAATTTCTCCAGGTATTTCAAGGAAGAATTTGGCATTCTGCCCTCTGCCTGGCAGAAGAATAATTAACATTTAATCCAGAATATGGGCTTTTGAAAATGTAACCCATATTCCGGATATGTCTAATATCTGTCCTTCAAACAACGAGCCTGTGGCTCGTTTTGTACCCCCCTGAGGCTCCGGGTTAACATTTCAACCCCTACACATAAACATTCCAGGCCCCTGACCCTCAGGGTATATGGCTAGCTTTATAGCCTGTAAAACAGGTTGCTATGCCCGGACCGAAACTGCTCAGCTTATTGTTTTTTCTCACGCTCACGGGGGTACTCAAGGCAGGTCCCGGCAAAGAAGGTACATACATACGCACCCAGGATGGGGTCATCGTCTACCCGGACATGCGCTGGTCCGGCAATACCGCCGCGGTCAAATTATCCGTCATCGCAGACAATATTATTCGGGTGCTGTCGAGCCCGGTAAAGGGGAAAGGAGAGGCGCGCAAAAGCCTCGTCACTGTTTATAAGACCGACAGTTCCCTGAAATGGGATATGACCAATGACCAGGAAAAAGTTGTTCTCCACACCCGCCTGATCACCGCCACCGTCACCATCGCCACAGGGGCTGTCCATTTTACGGATGCGTCCGGCAAGCCGATCCTGGCCGAGAAGGGCGCCGGGGGGCGGAGCTTTGAGCCGGCCGTCTTTGACGGGGAGCCCAGCTATCATATCCGACAGACTTTCACTACGTCCGATGACGAAGCTTTTTATGGACTGGGGCAGCACCAGGACGGCCTGGTCAACTATAAGGGTCACCAGGTCAATCTTTTTCAGAACAATACGGAGGTAGCCGTCCCTTTTCTGCTGTCCAGCAGGAACTATGGCATCCTCTGGGATAATTACTCCTTAACTTCCGTTGGGGATGTCCGGCCCTATAAGCAGCTGTCTGCTCTCCGGCTGTATTCGGCACATGATGAACAGGGCTGGCTGACGGCCTACTTTCATAATGACAAGCTGCACCCCGAGGTCGTGAACCTGGAAAAGGCGGAGTCGAGTATCAATTATGCCTATCTGGGGGATTCTAAGCGGCTGCTGCCCGCTGAATTTACCCCGGCGAAGGGGTCGGTGACCTGGGAAGGGGCCCTGGCTTCCGACATCACGGGGACGCATATCTTTCATCTGACCTATGGGGGATATCTAAAAGTATACATCGACGGCAAGCTGCAGCTGGACCGGTGGCGACAGGCCTGGAATCCGGGTTCGGCCATCCTGGACCTGCCCATGGAAAAGGATAAAAGAGTCCCCATAAAAATAGAATGGGCGCCGGATGGGGATGAATCCTATCTGACGATGAAATGGCTTGCTCCTCTGCCTGCCGGACAACAAAATGATGTCAGCTTCAGCTCCGAGGCGGGACAACAGCTGGATTATTATTTTATTTATGGGAAGGATATGGATGAGGTCATTGCGGGCTACCGGCATCTGACGGGAAAATCCACTATTCCTCCGAAATGGGCCATGGGGCTTTGGCAAAGCCGGGAGCGGTATAAGACCGAGGACGAGATACTCAACACCGTAAAGGAGTTCCGTACCCGGCGGATACCCCTGGATAACATTGTGTTGGACTGGAGCTATTGGAAGCAGGATGCCTGGGGCAGCCAGGAGTTCGACGCCAGCCGTTTCCCTTCACCCGACAGCATGATCCAGGTGCTGCATGATAAGTATCATTCGCATTTTATGATCTCCGTATGGCCAAAATTCTACGAGGGCATCGCTGCCTATAAGGAGTTTGATGCAAAGAACTGGCTGTACAAACGAAATATTGCGGACAGTCAGCGTGACTGGATCGGGAAAGGGTATATATCTACTTTTTATGATGCATTCAATCCCGATGCGCGCAAGGGGTTTTGGGACCTGCTGAACAAAAAACTGTACCATAAGGGTATCGATGCCTGGTGGATGGATGCCAGCGAGCCGGACATTCTTTCGAATGTGAGCCCTGAAAAGAGGAAGGAGCAGATGACGCCTACGGCGCTGGGGCCTGCCGCGGAGTATCTGAACGCGTATCCGCTGGTGAATGCAAAAGGTATTTATGAGGGACAGCGCGCTACCAACCCTGACGAGCGTGTCTTTATCCTGACGCGCAGCGCTTTTGCGGGCTCACAGCGCTATGCTGCCGCCGTGTGGAGCGGGGACATTGCCGCCCGCTGGACGGATATGAAGGACCAGATCGCGGCCGGGATCAATTTCTCCATGTCGGGCATTCCCTACTGGACGATGGACATCGGCGGCTTTGCCGTCGAGCGCCGCTATGAGCAGGCCACCGGCGAAACGCTGGAAGAGTGGAGAGAGCAGATGACGCGGTGGTATCAGTTCGGGGCTTTTTGTCCGCTGTTCCGTGTACATGGTCAGTTCCCCTTCCGGGAGATCTTCAATGTGGCGCCGGAGGATCATCCTGCCTACAAGAGCATGTTGTATTATGATAAGCTGCGGTACCGGCTGCTGCCGTATCTCTATTCCCTTTCGGGTATGGTATGGCGTAATGACTATACGATGATGCGGGGGCTGGTGATGGACTTCGGGAAGGATGAGGCCGTACGCAATATCAGCGACGAATATATGCTGGGCCCGTCCCTGCTGGTAAATCCAGTATATACGTACAAAGCTCATCAGCGGGAAGTCTATCTGCCTGCAGGCCAGGGCTGGTATGATCTTTACTCAGGCAGGATCACGGATGGCGGACAAAGGATCACGGCGGAGGCGCCCTATCAGCGTATACCCGTCTATGTGAAAGAAGGATCTATTCTCCCGTTGGGCCCTGCTCTGCAATACACGGGCGAGCGGCCTGCCGACACCATCACCTTGCTGGTGTATGCGGGCAAGGATGCGCATTTCACCTTGTATGAGGACGAAGGCGCCAATTACAATTATGAGAAGGGCGCTTATTCCAATATCCCTTTTACATATAATGAGGCTGCCGGGACATTGACGATCGGGCGGCGTGAGGGCAGCTTCGGGCATATGTTGCAAAAGCGGATGTTTCGTATCGTGAAGATAAGCAGGGACAGGCCGGTGGTTTTGGAGGACGTGCAGGCAGCCGGGCAGCTGGTTCGCTATAAGGGAAATGCGGAAACGGTGGCACTGGTAGAAATGCGTCAATGATCTGCTAAAAAATCATTACAATGACTTAGCATTCATCATCTAACTTTATCATGTCAAATTGTATAACCAAAACTCATGCGTATGAAAGATACCAGACGAGGAATGTCTGGATGACATTTCATGCTCTCCACCAACAAGACAATCAATTTCTGCTTTTGCTTAATACCAATAACAATTGCTACACAATGAAAAAAACAAGTATTAAAAATGTGACTGGAAGGGCGATCATGCTGACCCTGGCCTTCATCGCTTTTTTACATCTTCCTGGTCTGTCGCAGACTGGCACCGTCACGGGTAAGGTCGTTGCGGGACAGAACGATAGTACGATCGCAGGTGTCACGGTGCGTGTAAAGGGAGGTAATACCGCCGCCGTAACGGCTGCCGATGGAAGCTTTACTATCAAGGCCGGTCCGAACGCCGTGTTGATCTTTTCCAGTGTAGGTTTTGCCACACAGGAAGTTGCGGTCAACAATCGTACTACATTGTCTGTCCGGCTGGCATCGGATGCACAGTCCTTACAGGGTGTGGTCGTCATCGGCTATGGTACGGCTAAGCGCAAGGATCTGACCGGGTCTATTGCCAGCGTGTCGGCCGAACAGATCGCCAAAGTGCCTATTGCCAGCTTCGAGCAGTCCCTGCAGGGGCGTGCGGCGGGCGTACAGGTGATCAACAACGACGGAAGCCCGGGTGCGAATACCACCGTGCTGATCCGCGGCGTGGGAAGCCTGGCCACCGGTGGTAACAATCCCCTGTATGTGGTGGATGGATACCCCCTCACCGGCGGTCTCAATAATATCAACCCCAATGACATCGCCAGCATCGACGTGCTGAAGGATGCCTCCGCAACGGCCATTTATGGTGTCCGCGCCGCGAATGGGGTCGTGATCGTGACGACGAAGAAAGGGAAAAAAAGCGGGATGGAGGTTTCTTTGGACGCCTACACCGCCTTTCAAATGCGGCCTAAAAAATATAAAATACTGAATGCACAGGATTGGGCGACCTTGTCCAACGAGGTGGAGGCGGCGGATTCCACGCATACTTATGTCGGATTGCCTATCTGGCATACACCCAGCGCCCTGCATACGGTGGACTGGCAGGATGCGCTGTTCCGCAGCGGTCTGTCGCAAAATTATAACCTGGCCTTGCGCGGTGGTTCCGACAAAGTGCAGACATCCTTGTCCTTTGGGTATTATAATCAGAAAGGCACCCTTATCGGAAGCTACTTCAAAAGAGGGACCTTAGGGCTGGGCTTGGATTATCAACCTGTGAAATGGCTGAAGTCATCCACCAACGTACATTATTCTTACCAAAATGTCAATGGCAATCCCCTGGCAGGCGGTGGAGCAGGCGGCGGGCAGGTGCAGATGGCGATCAATCCCCCCACGCTGGACAGCGGCAACCGGAATACATACCTGATAAAGGATGGGAAAGGGAATTATGGTTTTTATAATCCTAAAAATGCCAATGTATTCAAATTCAATAATCCTGTTTACTCCATCGAGACCAACCGATATTCCAACGTAACGAACTGGATCCTGGCCAGCAGCTCGCTGGAAGTGTCACCCTTCGATGGATTGAAGCTCAGGACCAATGCGGGTGTCAACATGAGCTACTACACCGGTACTTATTTCCAGCCGGAAGACACCCGGGCTGCACAGCAATATAATGGCGCTGCCACCTCCGTCGCGAATTATTCCTTCCATCAGAACAATAATTTCGAGTGGCTGTGGGAGAATACCATCGCCTATGACAAGACCTTTGGCAAGCATACCATCAATTTTGTCGGAGGCATCTCGGCTCAGAAGAATGTCAATACCCTGGTGGGCTATTCGGGCATCCCACCGAATGCCATTATCACCGACCTGGGACAGTTGAACAATGTCAAATACGATCAGTATGGCAACGGCCAGATCGTCACCACCCTGGAATCCCAGTTCGGCCGTCTGACCTATACTTTCAACGACAAGTATATCATTACCGGTACGGTGCGAAGGGATGGCTCCTCCAAGTTTGACGAAGGACATAAATATGGGGTATTCCCCTCGGGCGCAGTTGCGTGGAAGATCAAGGAAGAGGATTTCATGCAAAATGTCAGCTGGCTCTCCGACCTGAAATTGAGAGGCAGCTGGGGTGAAGTGGGGAACCAGGTAGCCATCGGTCCCTATCAGTATGCCGCATTGTATTCCTATGGCGGTCCCGCCAGCGCCAATGGGACGGATGCTAATGGCAATCCGATAGACAATATGGGTTATCCTTTTGGTAAGATATACCAGGGCGGGATTGCACAGACACAGCCGGCCAATCCCGATCTTAAATGGGAGACGGACAAGCAGACCGATATCGGTGTAGATATGGCATTCCTCCAGGGTGCACTTACCTTTACTGCCGACTGGTTCAACAGGGACTCCAAAGATTTCCTGCTGACGTTGAAGGCGCCTGCGCAGACGGGCTATAATCTTATCACCCGGAATGTGGGCAGCATGAACAACAAAGGGCTGGAGTTTGCCGTGAACTACCGGGGCAATCAGGGCCGTGATTTCCAATATGGCATCGGGATCACCGTCTCTTCTTATAAGAATACGCTTACCAGCATTACATCCGGGACCAGCTATGTAACCAACTTTGGAGGTCTTACTTTGTCGGGACAAAGCTGGGATGAATTCACGCACTCCAATGTCGGGGGTCCGGTGGGCGAGTATTATGGGTATAAGGCCCTGGGTATATTCCAGACACAGGCGCAGATCGATGCGTTGAATGCCAAGGCGCCCGGAGGCATTTATCAAAGGGCTACGAATCAGCCCGGCGACCGCTATTTCGCCGACGTCAATGGAGACGGGAAAGTGGATCCAACGGACCGTACCGCGCTTGGCAATCCGCAGCCAAAGTTCTTTGGCGGCCTGAACTTCGATGCATCCTATAAGGCATGGGATATCAACCTTTATTTTTATGGCGCATATGGGAACAAGATCCTGAACTATGTAGAGAGTGATCTGGAAAGTTTCCAGAAGCGTGGTTCTGAAGGTGTGGAGAATGTC
>Ga0207674_10000799_pt1 | contig 40975 bp, 30 predicted proteins | sample KBSCornC72_FD_184303 | JGI IMG/M metagenome (GOLD analysis project Ga0207674, IMG submission 184303) | Corn rhizosphere microbial communities from Kellogg Biological Station, Michigan, USA - KBS Corn C7-2 (SPAdes) (version 2) | ecosystem: Host-associated > Plants > Roots > Rhizosphere > Soil ... | reverse complement strand
GCCAGAGCGATGACGCTTAAGCGTCCGATGAAGGAATTCAATGGATTCATAACCCCTCCTTTCGACCTGGGCCGCCGAGCAGTTATGCCGTGCATGCCGGAGAGAGTCTTTTATGCTTCTGTTTCCGAATCGGTCCGGCCTCGTCTCTTGTGGCGGCCTGAACACGACTGCATATTCCCGCACAGCCGGGATTTGCTCAATGGAGCGGGGCTAACTTGTGACGCACAGTTTCGTCATTTCGAGCTAACACCGCACTTACCTGATAATGCTGCACTTACAAAGTCGGTCCACGGAACTCGGGCGGTGCTAAACTTTGTGACTGGAATTTCCGGGCAACGAAACTTATTCTCTGTGCTCGTCGCTGCGCCGAGAGAGGGGTTTTCTCATGGAAACCGCTATCCGGTCAGAACCCTCAGTTCGCTTCGAAGGCTTCGAGCTGAATCTGCAGACCCACGAGCTTTTTCGAAGTGGTTTGAGGATCAAAATTCGCGGCCATCCTGTCGATGTGCTCGCAATCCTGCTGGAGCATCCGGGAGAACTGGTAACCAGGGAGATGCTGCGGAAGCGTCTCTGGCCCGATAACACCTTTGTCGATTCCGAACAGATCCTGAACAACAGCGTAGGCAAGCTACGCGAGGTGCTCGGCGACAACGCCGAGAATCCAAAATTCATCGAGACACTTCCGCGGCTCGGGTACCGGTTCATCGCGCCTTTGAATGGGACGGGATCGGAGCTTCACGGGGGACACGCCGCGATTACCACTACGCATGCGATCGTCTCGGTACTTGCCGATCCTAATGTTCACCGACGATCAAGACACCGTAGGTTCTGGGGCTCTATTGCGTTCGCGGCGATCGCACTAGGACTCGCCACCTATTGGTTTCTACAAATTCGGCGCTCTGCCCCCCACATTTCGCATTATGAGCAATTAACTCTTGATGCGGACCGGAAGACAGCAGTCGGAACTGATGGGACCAGGATCTACATGGTTCTGCAGAGGCTTCAGCCGGCTATCGCTCAGGTGCCAGTGTCGGGCGGAAAAGTTACCGAGATCCCGATCGGGTTGGACTCACTCACGGAGTTAACGCTCCTCGATGTGTCTCCCGATGGAACAAGCCTCCTGGTAGGAAATCAAAATAGCAATCAAGAAGGTCACACCGTGTGGGTTGTCGGTAGCTCAGGACGCCCGGCCCGCTATCTTACGAAAGCCTATTGCGCCGTCTGGTCTCCAGACGGCAGAACCATAGCCTACGCAAACTCACACGGCGATATCTTGACGAGTACTACGGAGGGCGGCGAACCTCAACTCCTGCTGCGGGTGGACGCTCCCCAGCAGCAGATCACGGTGACGCTCGATATGAGTTGGTCGCCGGATGGAAAGAAAATACGCTTTACACGTTGGGGAGGCAGAATCTTTGAGATTGCTTCCAATGGCGCCAATCTCCACGAGTGGCTCCCCGGTTGGAATGCAGGGGTAAGAAAATGCTGTGGTCGCTGGACTTCGGACGGGCAGTTCTTTGTATTCCTGGCAGGGGCTGCGTTAGGCAAGGGACCACGGGTTCGCCCGCTCGCGCAGATCTGGGTAGCCGACGAGCGAAGCGGGAGAATGCTGCCGCGCACTTTTGAAACTACGCTGCTTACTCCAGGTCCTCTGCTCTGGGGAAATCCGATTCCAGGTCGCGATGGTAAAAAGATCTACGCCCGAGGAGTTTCCCTTCGGGGCGAACTTCAGCGCTATGATCAGAAATCGCAGCGCCTCGAACCTTTTCTTGGCGGCATCTCGGCAGAGATGCTCGACTTTTCGCGAGATGGGAAATATGTCGCGTACGTCTCTTTTGCCGACGGCATATTATGGCGCGCGAATCGCGATGGTAGCGGGCCAGTGCAGGTTACGGAACCGCCTTTGTATCCCAGAAATCCACGCTGGTCACCTGACGGCAGCCAACTTCTTTTTACTGACAATACGCAGAGCGGTGTGGACGTCCTCTACGTTGTTCCCTCTCAGGGAGGAACTCCGAAACGTCTTCTTCCCGACGATATTGGACCTCAGAGCATTGGAGACTGGTCGCCTGACGGAGCGAGAGTTGTATATACAACCCATTCTGGATTCAGCTTTGTGCCTAGAAACGAGAACAAGTTCGAATCGCGGATCGTCGACCTTGCCACAGGGAGAACCACCGTTCTTCCCAAGGCACCTGAAGGTTTCTGGGCGCCCCTCTGGTCTCCGGATGGACGTTATATCGCGGGGAATTCGCTGAATCAGATGAAACTGAGCATCTTTGATCTGAGGACGGGAGAGTGGTCAGCCATCCCTGACACAGTATCTATGCCGATCGGCTACCACCATTGGTCACACGATGGACGATTTCTTTACTTCACCCGGTGGACGGGCGGAGGGGTTAGGGCGGTGTACCGAGTACTCGTCCCGCGAGGCAAAGAGGAACTTGTATTTGAGCCCCCAGAGAACTTTCAAGGCACGGGATGGTACAGCTTTTGGATGAGCCTTGATCCCGATGACTCGCCCTTGTTGCTCCGCGACGCGGGTACCGACGAAATTTATGCCCTTACGCTGGAGCGGAAGTAGGAGCAACAGGCAAGTTCTTGGGGCGGGGAATTGGGCACCCAGAGCAGGTGGTCCAAGATGCCCAAGGTGGCCCTCGGGATACATTGAGAACCTTGCGTCGTCTATAATATATGTGAATCGCCACGAGCGAAATTGCGCTTTTTGAGAGACGTACCGCACCTGAATCTTCCGCCGGCAGGTGAGTATTCAGGTTCTCCTCGATGCGCGTAGAGAGTTGAAGGCTACCACCCACCCATGATCCGTTTCCTGCAATCGAAAGACAACCGTCTCGTTAAAGCTCTGTTCATCGTCATCATTGCCGCAGCATCGGTTTCGATGGTCGTGTACCTCATCCCCGGTCTGGCTGCCGGTGGGACCATATCGGCGAATACCTATGCCGTGGTCTATCCGCACTGGTATAGCCGGATTTTCGCGAGCGGCCAGGAGATCAGCGAGCTGAAGGTCGAGCAGCAGGCGCGACAGCAGCTGCAGCAGCGGAATCCGCAGTATGCCTCGAATCCAATGATCGTGAACCTGTTCAAGCAGCAGGTTGGGCAGCAGCTTGTGCAGCAGGAGATCCTGCTGGCTGAAGCGGAGAAGCTGGGCATCTCAGCCAACGCCGATGACGTGAACAACTTCCTTCACCAGGGGCAGGCAGGGCAGGTTCTGTTCCCCAACGGCAAGTTCATCGGCCACGATCAGTACACATCTCTGATCGCGAGCCGTTTCGACATGTCCGTTCCGGATTTCGAAGAGAGCGTTCGTCACGACATCATCATCCAGCGGCTCCGTGCTTTTGTCACTGCCGGTGCGACGGTTGGCGAGAAGGAAGCGCGTGAGCAGTACATCAAGGGAAGCACCAAGATCAAGTTCCAATACGCGGTGATTTCGTCAGACGACATTCGAAAGTCGATCAATCCGAGCGATGCGGAATTGGAGGCATTCTTCAAAAAGAATGCTTCGCGGTATTCGAATGCAGTTCCTGAAGAGCGGACGATCCAGTACTTCGCATTTACGCCGAATGATGTGCCGGGCGGCGTGCAACAGCCGACTCAGCAGGAAATTCAGACGTATTACAACGCTCACAAAAGTGAGTATTCGGTTCCGGAGCAGGCGAAGGCTCGTCACATTCTGATCCAGCTGCCGCCGAATGCGGACGCAAAAGCTGACGCTGCAGCAAAGGCCAAGGCCGAGGACATTCTGAAACAGCTCCAGAACGGGGGAAACTGGACAGAGCTGGCCAAGAAAAACTCCGACGATCCAGGCAGCAAGGACAACGGCGGCGAGCTTGGATTCGCACGCCGCGGGATGATGGTTCCTCAGTTCGATAACGCGATCTTCACCCAGAAAATTAACGACATCAAGATCGTCAAGACGCAGTACGGCTATCACATCGTGCAGGTTGAGGAGCGGACGCCGGCCCACGCGCAGGACTTGAACGAGGTGCTGCCGACCATCCAGGCGACGCTGCTGCGGCAGAAGTCGACCGCGTCGCAGGATGCCTATGCGAAGGCACTGACCTCGGAAGCAATCAAGAATGGTCTGGAGAAGACGGCCGCTGCGCATCATCTGCAGGCTGTCACAACGCCCCCAATCAACCAGCAAGGAGTGATTCCAGCGTTGCCGGATGGCGCGCAACTGATTTCGCGTGCGTTTGCGTCGAAGCCGAGCGATCCGCCGCAGTCAGCGCCCACGGGCGAAGGCTTTGCGATTTTTCAGGTGAAGAGTGTGACACCGGCACATGCGCCTACGTTCGCAGACTGGAAGAGCCACGTTCTCGATGATTACAAGAACGATCAGGTCCCGGCACTTCTGAGCCAGAAGACGGCTGAGCTTGCGGCAAAGGCAAAGGCGCAGAACGATCTGGCCAAGGCTGCGAAGGAAGTTGGGGCTACCGTGAAGACCAGCGACCTCGTCGATCAGCGCGGCCAGGTTCCGGACTTTGGCGCTGTCGGTCAGGTGGCGCCGCAGCTGTTTGATATGGCGCCGGGAACCATCAGCGGGCCGATCAATGCGGGCCGCACAGGGGTAGTCGCAAAGCTGACGGACAAGCAGCAGCCGAGTGACGCTGATGTCGCGAAGAACCTGGATCAGACGAAGGACCAGCTTCTGGATGAAAAACGTCAGGAAGCGTTCCAGGTGTTCGCCAGCAACGTGATCAGCGAGTACAAGAAGAAGAATCTCGTACGCGTTAATGCGAAGTCACAACAGAGTCCGCTTTCAGGCGAATAGTTTAAGAGATCCCTGGGGGGATAGGGCCCGCCTTTGTACTTCGAGGCGGGCCTTGGTGCGTTTGGGGAGAAAAGGCATCGACGGCCAGCCGCGATGAACTCGAGAACTGGCATCAGAGAGAATAGGTTATGGACTTTCAGCGGTCATCGGGCGTCCTTTTACATATCAGTTCGTTGCCTTCATACGGCGGAATCGGGGACTTCGGTCCCGCGGCGCATGAGTTTGTCGAGTTTCTCGCCGCGGCCAAGCAGCACGTCTGGCAGGTGCTTCCACTGTGCCCGACAGGTTATGGGCATTCTCCTTATGCGGGATCATCGGCCTTCGCCGGAAATCCGTACCTGATCAGCCTGGAGTTCCTGGCGGATTGGGGATGGATTGCGGGAGACCGGATCGCAGGCCTCGCGGGTCGCGGCGGAAACGTGGTCTTCGAGGATATAGAGCAGCGGAAGCTGCCGCTGCTCTATGAGGCTGCCGGTAATTTTCTCGATCGCGGACCCCAAGACCCTGAGTTCGCGGGGCAATGGCAGCGTTTTCAGGATTTCTGTACGCGCGAGTCCAACTGGCTTACAGACTACGCGCTGTATGCGGAACTCAGACGCAGATTCAAGACGGGAGCCTGGACGGCGTGGCCCGAAGAAATCAGCCGTCGCAAGCCGAAAGCATTGGCGAAGATCGCAGCAGAAGCGGGAAGAACGCTGGCTCAGGAACAGGTTCTGCAGTTTGCTTTTGCGATCCAATGGGCCAACCTTCGAGCGGCAGCGGCGCAGCATGGAATTCGGATACTCGGAGATGTGGCGATTTTTGTCAGCATGGATTCGGCCGATGTGTGGGCAAATCCCGAAATCTTCGAACTCGATGACGAGCTGAAGCCGATACACATCGCGGGAGTGCCTCCGGACTACTTCTCGCCGACAGGGCAGCGCTGGGGAAACCCGCTATATCGATGGGATGTGCTGGGGGAGCGCGCCTTCGATTGGTGGGTCGATCGCATACGGAGGTCGCGCGAGCTCTACGACATTATCCGGCTCGATCATTTCCGCGGATTCGAATCGTACTGGTCCATTCGCGCGGATGAGGTGACAGCCATTAATGGGCAATGGGTCACTGCTCCGGGGCTGAATTTGTTCCAAACAATGGAGGCGGTACTGGGGCCGCTTCCGCTCGTGGCCGAGGACTTGGGACTGATCACGCCGGAAGTAGATGCTTTGCGCATTGCGCTGGCGATGCCCGGAATGCGTGTGCTGCAGTTCGGCTTTAGCGACAAGGGTGCGCACATGCACCTGCCACATCAATTTGCGCCGGGCACAGTGGCATACACCGGCACCCATGACAACGACACAACGCAGGGCTGGTGGCAGGTTGCGGGGCCGGTAGAGCGCGCGGCAGTAGAAGCCCTGGTGGGCCCGGTAGGGGATAGGCCGACGTGGCCGCTGATTCGAGCAGCAGCGGCCAGTGTGGCAGAGGTCTCCATCTATCCCGTCCAGGACCTGCTTGAGCTTGGCTCTGAGGCGCGGATGAATACGCCGGCTGTGCCGCACGGGAATTGGAGCTGGCGCGTGCCGGAGGGGAGCTGGACGAAGGGGTTAGCCGGCCGGCTGGCCGATATCGTGGACGTGACAGATAGGGACAACGACCCTCTGAATATTGCAGCCTTGGCCTGATAGCTTTGTCCTACGCCGTGGTGTTGCAGCACTCGTCGTCCTTGGTATCCTTGCCGCACATGGAAATTCCGGCGATTCAGACCCGTGGCCTAACGCGGACCTTTGGCGCACTGACCGCGGTCCAGGATGTGACGTTTACGGTTGCCAGCGGGCAGTTCTTCGGCTTCCTTGGGCCTAACGGTGCGGGCAAATCCACAACCATCAAAATGCTGACAGGACTGCTCGAGCCGACCGCCGGATCCATTGAGATTCTCGGCAAGCCATTCAGTGCAAGCGCGCTTGATTTGAAGCGGCAGATTGGCGTTGTCCCCGAAGGAATGGCCTTGATGGGACGCCTGACCGCGCCCGAGTACCTGCGCTTTGTCGGACGCATGTATGGGCTGGAGCGTGAGACGGTGAACCGGCGGACAGAAGAGCTGCTCGAATTCATGCAGCTGGCAAATGAGCGCCGAAAACTTATCACTGATTTTTCGCACGGCATGCAGAAAAAATTGGCGCTGGCAGCGGCAGTGATTCATGGGCCACGGGTGTTGTTTCTCGATGAGCCGTTTGAGGGCGTGGATGCGATTGCGGCAGGCATGCTCAAGACCATGCTTCAGGGGATGATCAATCGCGGCGCAACCATTTTTCTCACATCGCACGTTCTCGAGATCGTGGAGCGGCTGTGCAGCCACGTTGCCATCATTCATCAGGGGCGACTGGTTGCGAACGGATCAATAGAGGACCTGAGATCGGGCGTGGCGAGCACCCTGCCCGGAACTGAAAGCGAGCAGCGGCTCACCCTTGAAGAAATCTTTCTGTCTGTTGTTGGTGCAGGAGCGCAGGAAGCGCCGCAGGAGCTTTCATGGCTGACCTAGGGCTGAGTACAGGGCCAGTGTCGTCGAGCGCACTCGGCTCACTTGCGCGGCGTCAGTATTCCGCAATCGTGTGGATGCGGTTTCGCATGCTGACCAATAGCGTTCGTTCAGTTCAGGGCGCTTTTGAGTTCAGCGCAAAGGGTGTGGCCTTCATCATCTACTCCATGATGGGAATCGGTTTGGGCGTCGGCCTTGGAGGTGGGGCTTTTTCTCTTGTAAGGAGCGAGCACTTTCAATATCTACCTGCCCTATTCTGGACGGTGTTTCTCGTTTGGCAGGTGTTGCCCATTGCGCTCGCTTCTTTTCAGGAGCAATTCGATCTGAGCAGCATCCTGCGATTTCCAGTGAGCTTCGGATCGTTCTACCTCTTGAGCATCGCGTTCGGGCTCGTGGATGTCCCGGCGATTCTGGGTGGAATCTGCTGCATCGGCATCTGGGCCGGCGTCACGCTTGCCAGACCGGCCCTCTGGGCATGGATGGCGCTGATACTGGCGGTCTACGCTGTCTTCAACATCCTGCTGGGACGAGCGGTTCTTGCGTGGGTAGACCGCTGGCTGGCCAAGCGAAGAACCCGCGAGATTGTGAGTGCGCTCTTCCTGCTCTTCATGTTGAGTCTGCAATTGCTCAACCCGGCTCTGCACGAGCAACGACATAGTCATCGCGGGCACCGGGAAGCGCAGCCCAACGGGCAGGACGTAATCGATGAGCTTCCCAAATGGGCCAAGCCCGTCCTGGGTGTAGAGCCATGGCTGCCGCCGGGGCTAGCAGCCGATTCCGTACTCAGGCTTGCAGAAGCTGAGACGCCGTTCATGTTTGTGTCGCTCGGTGGATTGGGAGTGTACATCCTGATGGCAGCAGCGGTGCTCGGCATCAGGCTTCGCGCGGAATACCGCGGCGAGAGACTGAGTGAAGCGCCAGCGGCGAGGAGGAGGACTGAAGAAGACAGCAAGTGGCTGCTTGATGGCTCTGGTCCGATTGCGGCGGTCATAGAGAAGGAGCTGCGGATCGTGCCGCGATCGATGCCGCTGCTGTTTGCAATGGGCGCGCCGCTGCTCACGGTTTTGGTGATTAGTTCAGTTTTGAGGAATACGAATGACACCGGACGTCTGTTCTCGTGGGCATTTCCGCTGTGCGTCTGTTACGCTCTCCTGGGTTTTACGCAGATGATCTTCAACAATCTGGGTTCAGAAGGCACAGGAATCCAGATGCTGTTCCTGTCGCCGACGCCGATGCGAACGGTTCTTCTGGCAAAGAATCTCCTTCACGGATCGTTGTTCTGCATTGTCGCGTTCCTCGCGGCGGTATTTGCGACACTTCGGCTTGGGTGGCCCGATCTAACTCTGGCCGCCACGACAGCGGCCTGGGTGGTGTTTGCGGTCCCGACAAATCTTGCGGCAGGCAATCTGCTTTCGATCACTATGCCATATCGCGTGAACCTGGGCCGGCTCTCGAGACAGCGTGGGTCGCAGGCCAGCGCGCTAGTGAGCATGCTTATCCAACTGCTGGTCATCGGATGCGGTGTAGTGGTGATGGAATTATCTACTTTCTTCGCACGGAGATGGATGGCGATACCGTGCCTGCTGGCTCTGGCCGGGATCTCGGCTGTGGTTTGGTTTCGTGTCCTGGCTCACGCCGATTCGCTGGCTAACCGCAATCGGGAGAACCTGATCGCGGCTCTCGCGAAGACGGAGTGAATCACCTCTAAGCGATTATCCCTTAGCCTTTCCATCGCTTCTCACGCCTCTGACCGGCGATGAAATGCCTGTATGCCCGAAGCCAGGGAAACCTTAAAGCTGAACCGATCGATCTGTTTTAGCGTAACTGAGTTCAGCTGGATTAATATTCGGCTGGTTCCTGCGTCATCCCTATGAACGGTCAGAAAGGGCAACCCGTGGCGATCGCCATCCCAACCATGCCGGCGGTGGAAACGCGTCAGCGTCTTTCAGACCTGTTCGCAATGCATCATCGCCGCGTCCTCATGGCTGCTTATCGAATCACCGGCAGCATGGCAGACGCGGAGGATGTGGCACAGAGCGTGTTTTTGCGGCTCACCGCGGGCAACGAGCCTGCGATGGCCAATGCGGGCAGCTATCTGTACCGGGCAGCGATCAATGGAGCGCTCGATCTGCTGCGGCGAAGGGCTACTGCGGCGAGCGAGCCCCTCGATTTGGCCTCGGCTGTAGCATCCCATGGACGCGGGTCGCGGCCGGAAGCGGAGGCAGCTGCGGGGCAACTCGTCCGCTCGCTGCGAACGGCTCTCGGCGAATTGAGTCCACGGGCTGCTGAGATGTTCACGTTACGCTACGTGGAAGAGCTGGACAACCGTGATATCGCCGCGCTGATGCACACCTCGCAGGCCGTAGTGGCGGTGACGCTGCATCAGGTGAGATCAAAGCTGAAGAAGCGGCTGAGCGAGATGCAAAGGGGGAACCGATGAAGAACCAGGATGAAATCTTGCTGGATGAGGCAACGCAGGCGATGCGTGCGACAGCGCCGGACGCCGGTGAACTCTCTGGCTCGGCGGAGAAGGTGGCGAGCAGGCTGGGAATTGCATTCGCCGAGAATACCGATGCGATTGAGAGCTGCGAGGATATGCGCCCGCTGCTGGATGCATACCGTACAGGCACGCTGCCACTGACTCGGGCACTGCTGGTGGAAGCGCATCTGCGTGAGTGTGCTGTGTGCTTCAGGCGTTTGCGCAGCGGCTCGGGAGCGGTGAACTGGTCGGCTCCGAAGGTAATGCCGGTGCGGCCGAAGGTACGTCCGCTGGCGGTTGCGTGGGCCATGGCAGCATCGCTGGCTGTTGCGGCTGGTGGTTTATTTGTGTACCAGGCGTACTGGCAAATTCCTCCGGGAGTTCGCGCTGAGGTGCAGTCGATTGATGGCTCGGCCTCTCTGATTACAGATTCGGGAAACCGTCTGCTCGCGCCTGGCGCGCAACTGCACGAAGGCGATGTGCTGCGGACCAGCGGCGCATCGCATGCTGTCGTACGTTTGGCGGATGGCTCCACAGTGGAGATGAACGAGCGGAGCGCGCTAGGCTTCAGGGCCCGCGGTCATAACGAGACTCTCGATCTCGATCGGGGCGCATTGATTGTGAAGGCTGCACACCGGAAATCAGGACACCTTTACGTTCAGACCGAAGATTGCCGAGTCGCTGTTACGGGAACGGTGTTCTCCGTGAACTCGGGAATCAAAGGATCCCGTGTCGCAGTACTCCAGGGTTCTGTTGAGGTCAGGCATGCGGGCGTGCGGTCCATGGTGAATGCGGGCACTATGTTCACCACGACCGAGAACCTCGCACCGGAGCCGCTGAGCGAGCAGGTAGCGTGGAGTCCCAATCGCGACGAGTACCTGGAACTGCTGGCTCAGTTCTCGATTCTGCAACATAAGATCGAGCAGATTCCTCTGCCGCAACCGCGATATGGCAGCGATCTGCTGAACCGGATGCCGGCCGAAACGCAGCTCTATGTGAGCGTTCCGAACCTGGGCGATTTTGTCACGCAGGCGAAAACGATATTTGACGATCAGCTCAAACAGAGCCCGGTCCTCCAGAGATGGTGGAACACGGGTAAGCAGGATAAAACTGAGGAGCTCGACAAGCTCGTCAACCAGCTGCATGATCTGAGCCAGTACATCGGCGACGAAATGGTAATTGTCGCGCTGAAGCAGCAGACTGGGCCTGGATTTGCAGTTATTGCGGATGTGCAACGCGGCGGGCTGGCCGATCTGTTGAAGCAGGAGTTTGCAAAGGAAGGTCACGACGGTCTGACCGTTCTTGATCAGAACGGATTGAATGCAGCTACTACTGGCGGTCGCGGCGGATACGCGCTGGTCCGGCAAAAGGAAGTTGTGTTCTCAAATAGTATCGAGACTCTGAAGACGATCGATGCGCAGCTCAATGCGGGCGCCAGCGGGTTTGCCAGCGGAGAGTTCGGGCAGCAGATCACGGCGGCGTACAACCGCGGGGCAGGGATAATCCTTGCGGCGAATCTGCAGCACATGCTCGAGGAGATGGCTGGACACGGCGGACAGCACGCCACCAACTTCATGCAGGAATCGGGCATGACCGGAGTGCGCTACCTTATCGCCGAACATCGCCAGACAAATAAGGGAATCGATAATCATCTGAACCTGCAGTTTGCCGGCAATCGGCAGCGCGTAGCTTCGTGGCTGGGCGCTCCTGCACCGGTGGGCTCGCTGGACTTCGTCTCTCCGAATGCTGCTCTTGCTGTCGCAGGTGTGACGAAGGATCCGGCATTGATTGTCGATGACATGATGGCGATGATTGCCGCCGACGGTCACAAGAATGACGAATTCAATAAGGCGCAGACCGAGTTGGGAATCGACATTCGCAATGACCTCGCCGGAAACCTTGGCGGCGAGTTTGCATTCGCCCTGGATGGGCCGGTGCTGCCGACACCCTCGTGGAAGGTCGTAGTCGAGGTGAAGGACTCTGCGCGGTTCCAGTCAACATTGGAGCAGCTGGTTCAAGCGGCAAACAACCACATGCAAGGCCGGGACTCGCATGCTCTCACCATTGGCAAAAGCCAGTCGGGTGCACAGACTTTCTATGAGGTGCATCATCCGAATACCGGCGCTCTAGTTGCGGAGTACACTTACGCAGGCGGGTACATGATCATTGCGCCCACGCGGGCCCTGGTCATGGAGGCACTGCAAACGCATGCGAGCGGCAGCACGCTGGCTGCCTCGTCGAGCTTCAAAGCGCTTCTGCCGATTGACCAGAATGAGAACTACTCCGCGGTTGCATATCAGAACCTCGGGCCGGTCGTGACGCCGCTGCTATCGCAGTTGAGCGGCGGCTCAGCAGATGCGATCAAGAAGCTGGCTGCAGATTCTCATCCAACGGCGATCTGCGCGTGGGGTAAGGACTCTCGGATCGAGGCGGCAAGCAACAGCAACCTGTTCGGATTCGATTTCCTGACGCTGGGTCAAATCCTGAAAGCGGAAAAGCGTGGTCAGACAGGCAACACGGAACTAAGGCAGTAAGCAGCACGTAAGGATACGCATGGGCGTGATTGCACTGGATCGGCTGGAGGTGCGGCTTGGCGGCCGCACCGTCCTGAATGGGCTGACAGGAGAGCTACGCGGTCATGCTGTAGGGCTGCTCGGTCCAAATGGTGCAGGAAAGTCCACCCTGATCAACACGCTGCTTGGATTCCACGAACCATCAGGCGGAAACGCAAAAGTGCTGGGCCTCGACGCGCGAACGGATCGCATGCGCATTCGGCAGAGTGTCGGCTACATGCCGGAGAACGATTCGTTCATCGGCAACATGAGCGGGGTCAGGTTTGTAAGGTATATGGCGGAGCTTTCGGGGCTTCCTCCCGCCGCTGCTCTGGAACGCGCGCATGAGGCGCTGTTCTATGTCGGACTGGGCGAGGTGCGGTATCGCAAGATCAGCACCTACTCGCTGGGAATGAAGCAGCTTATCAAGCTGGCTCAGGCACTGGCCCACGGACCGAAGTTGTTGATTCTCGATGAGCCGACAAACGGGCTGGATCCGACCGCGCGCCAGCGCATGGTGCAACTCATCAAAGAGATTCGCAAAGAAGGCAGCATGCACATGCTGATCTCATCGCATCTGCTGCGTGACATCGATGAAACATGCGATGAAGTGCTGATCTTGAAAAAGGGAAGCATCGCCGCGATCTCCAACATCGAAGAGGAGCGCCGCTCTCATCGCAACTTCATTGAGATGGAGATGACCGGGAACACGGAAGCTTTCGCCGAGAAGATGCAGGCGTTGGGGTGCGAGTGTGCGCGCTTTGCCGGTGGACGAGTGAAAGTAGTGATGCCCGATGCGTTAAGCCAGCGCGATCTTTACGTGACAGCGGCGGAAACGGGCGCGGAGATCCGGCGAATTCAAACTCGCCGCGATTCTCTCGAAGACATTTTCCTGCGAGCAATGGATTATGAAGGAGGACGCATAGACCATGTCAGTCTTCCAGCATGATTACCGTCCCTACGATGGCCCCACCACCGCGCTCTGGAAGCGCCCCCTGGTGCTCGCGCGTTACGGTCTGGGTGAAGCCTGGGGATCGAAAATTACAGTTGGGCTGGCTGTCCTCGCGCTGCTGCCATGCATCGTCGATCTCGTGCTGATGTACCTGGCGAACAATCCCGTAGCGAAGATGCTCGTCATGCGCGGAAACCCGCTGCTCGAGATCAACGAAAAGTTCTTCCTCGGCATGCTGGAAACCCAGTGCTGGTTCGCCCTGGTACTGGCCGCATGGATCGCGCCGCGACTCGTCTCTTTCGATCTCGGCGACAACGCCCTGCCAATTCTGCTCAGCCATCCCATCTCGCGCTTCAGTTATGTCCTCGGCAAATTCATAGCACTGACTCTGTCCCTCTCCTATGTGACGTGGATCCCTCTGCTCGTCCTCTTTGTTTATCAGTGTTACGCATCGCCGGTCCCGTGGACTATGGGTCATCTGGGAATCGCGGTTGGAATGTTCGTCGGTTGCGTGGTGTGGATCATCTTGCTCTCGTTCATCGGCCTCGCTGTGGCGTCGTGGGTCAAGTGGCGCGTTATCGCGACAGGAGCAATGTTCGCCGTGATCTTCGTGCCCGCCGGCGTGGGAGCCATTGCGAGCACGGTTCTGCGCACGAAATGGGGAATGCTCCTGAACTTCCCTGTGGTCATGTCTGAGCTTTGGCAGCGCCTGGTGGGCGCTCCTCAACTTTTCCCGGGCCGCATGGATCTGCCCAGTCCGGCGCTCGTTGCCGTCTTGATAGCAGCAAGCCTCGCCTGCGTCGCTGTGCTGAATGCGCGCATTCGTGCGCGAGAGGTGGTGCGCGGATGAGTGCGGCTATCGACACAATCCGGTTCGAGAACGTCTCGAAGTTCTACGGCGAGGTCCTCGGCGTCAACCGCATCAATCTCTCGCTCTCGCCGGGCATCACCACGCTGGTGGGTCCAAACGGTTCGGGCAAGACGACGCTGATGAACTTGATGACCGGCCTGGTGCAGCCTTCGCGCGGGAAGATCTCTGTGCTCGGCCTGGAGCCTTCGAATGCGACTCAGTTTTTCTGCAATGTGGGGTACTGCGCGCAATTCGATTCGTTTCCGCGTGGATTGACCGGATTCCAATTTGTGCTGGACAGCCTCATGCTCTTCGGCATGAGCGAAGACGATGCACGTGACCTCGCAGTGGAGGCGCTGGAGCGGGTGCAACTGGACGCGGCGGCAGCGCACCGCAACATCGCCGGATATAGCAAAGGCATGCGTCAGAAGATCAGGCTGGCGCAGGCGGTTGCGCACCATCCGCGCGTGCTGGTGCTCGATGAGCCCTTGAACGGACTGGATCCGATGGCGCGTGCTGAGTCGCTGGCTTTATTTCAGGAACTTGGACGGCAGGGTATGCACGTCATCATTTCCAGCCACATTCTCGATGAAGTGGATCGTGTTTCCGACCGGGTTGTTCTGATCACGGGTGGATACCTGATTGCGCAAGGCAACATCCATGAGGTTCGCCAGAAGGTCCGCGATAAGCCGATGCAATTGCTGATCCGCTGCGACAAGCCGGACCTGCTGGCCTCGAAGATGTTTGCGGTGAATCACTGTGTGGAGGCCCGCCTGCATGCGGATGGAGGTGGAATATTCCTCCGAACGGGCGACGTGGATCAGTTCTATCGGCTGTTGAACGAGATTGCCATTGAAGGCGCCGTGAAGATTGAAGCAGTTGCACCATTTGATGACAATGCGAACGCGATTTACCAATATCTGATTGGTTCAGACGGGAGCACGGCATGACAGAATTGATCGGCACGCTCCGGCAGCAGCCATGGTCGCTCTGGTGGATCCAGTTCCGTCGCTTTGCTCGCATCGAGATCAGGCGCAATCTGATCACAAAGCGCGCGTGGTGGATCTACTTTCTCGCATTTGTGCCGGCGGTGATTATTTCCATTCACCTGCTCGTCGACAGGCACCAGCCTTCATCGATGAGCGAAGATACAAACGTCCTTGCCGGGATCGTACAGCTCTACTATGTTCGACTCGGAGTTTTCTTCGGGTGCCTCGGGATATTCTCACGGCTCATTCGCGGCGAAATGATTGAGCGAAGCCTGCACTACTACCTGCTTTCGCCGGTGCGACGCGAGGTGATCCTGCTGGCGAAGTTCTTCGCCGGCGCCGTAAGCGCAGTCGTCCTGTTCGGCCTGGCCATGACGCTCGACTTCGTGCTGATGTACATCGGCTACGGCGGCGCGGGGCAGGACTACATGCTGCATGGACCAGGCTTCGGGCAGTTCCAGGCCTATCTGCTGGTGGTGGTGCTGGCGTGCCTCGGTTACGGATCGATCTTCCTGATGTTGAGCCTCATGTTTCGCAATCCAATGCCGGGAGCCCTCCTGCTGTGGGGCTGGGAGGCAATTAATCCTGTGATGCCGTCGCTGCTACAGAAGTTCAGCGTCGCATCATACCTGCGGCACATGATGCCGGTGAGCGTACCCGCAGAGGGAATTTTCGCGCTCCTTACGGTGGAGACCGAGCCTGTGGCGGCATGGGTGGCGGTGATTGGATTGCTGGCTCTGATTGTGGTGGTACTTGTCTATTGCTGCTTCCGCATGAGGCGGCTGGAGATCCGATACACCACCGATTGATACCGCCCAGAATCACGCGAATGCCTGTTTCCGGCGACGCTCCGGCGAAGTCCTACGTTTGAGCGAGCTTCTACTTACAAGTGACGATAGTCACGCAACGTGCTCAGATCCCGGTTTTTCGGATTGACGCGAAAGTTGCAGTCCCGTACTTTCAAAACATCAATCCAGAGATTGCGGGTCGAGTAGATCTGAACAGAGAGTGCGGGGCGCACCGATAGAGATCGTGTGCCTGTTTCTCGAGCAAGTGGGATCTTGCAAGCCGTTACTGCGCTCGGGGAAGTGGAAGTACTCGCATGAAGAATCTATTTACAGTATTCAGTTTTGCGCTGATGTTTTCGGCAGCGCCTGCCTATTCAAGCGTAACGGTCACCTCCCCTTTGAACGGGTCACAGGTCGCATCGCCATTCACCTTAAAGGCAACCGCATCGGCATGTTCAGGGCAGTCGATTGCGGCGATGGGCTATTCGATCGATAACAGTACGAATACAACCATCGTCTACAGCACGTCGGTGAACGCCACGGTTTCGTCTCCTTCGGGTTCGCATATACTGCACGTGAAGTCATGGGGCAACCAGGGTGCGTCGTGTGTCACGGACGTGTCAATCTCGGTTGGGTCCGTCTCGACCGCTTCATCTTCGAGCTTGCCATCCACGGCGCTCACAGTCTCCGGCATTCAGAAGCAGACGTACTACTGGAAGGGAATTGGCGACTCGGGGACCAGCGGCACAGCAAGCGGGACAATGAGCATGACCTCCTCTCCGAGCATCAGTGGCAATACGCGCAAGTTCGTGACCAGCTACCGTAACTCTGGCGGGGAGCGTTTTTGGACGTCGTTTGGAGCGGACACAAAAGCTCACAATTTTCTGTACGACGTGTACCTCTATCTCGATTCCACCGCCACGGACATCGCAAATATCGAGATGGACATGAACCAGGTGATCGGGAACGGACAAACGATTATCTACGGCTTCCAGTGTGACGGGTACACCAGTACTTGGGACTACACGACCAATGCCGGCAGTCCCGAGAATCCAGTAGATCAGTGGGTACACTCTTCAGTTGCCTGCAATCCACGGAACTGGACGAGGAACACTTGGCATCACATCCAGATCGCGTACTCGCGCGACGACAGTGGCAACGTGACTTATAAATACGTGACGCTCGATGGGGTGCAAAAGAGCATCAACGAGACAGTTCCCTCGGCGTTCGCGCTGGGGTGGGGATCGACACTGCTGACAAACTTCCAGATCGACGGACTCGGCGGATACGGCACGGCGAATGCATACGTCGATAAGCTGACGGTCTCTCGCTGGTAGAGCCAACAAAAGTTCTGAGCGAAGGCCTCATATCGCGCACCTACTTGGCAATGGTTCGCGGTGCGAGGCCTATTTTTTACGCCATCGCTGATGCGAGAGCCTTAACTCCGCGGAGGTCAATTTTGCCGGTTCCGAGGATGGGCAAAGCGTCGACGTGGAAAAACTGGTTAGCTCGCGGCTTCCAGAGCGCCGGAAGATCGCATTGCGCAAACTTCTCGACGACCGGAGTGAGCTTGTCATCGGAGAGAGTGGAAATCACGACGATACGCTCCCCCTTCTTGTCGTCCGGCAGAGATGTAACGGCAAAGACCTGCTCGGTAACCCCAGCCAATTCCTGAAGCTTGTCTTCAATACGAACGTGGGGAACCATCTCGCCGCCGATTTTGCTGAACCGGGACAGGCGATCGGTAATGGTGAGGAACCCGTCTTCTTCCAGCAATGCAACATCGCCCGTGGTGTACCAGCCATCGTGAAGCACTTCGGCGGTCTTCTCAGGCCGGCCGAGATATCCCTTCATTACGTTCGGCCCTTTGACGAGCAGCATACCCGGCGTACCCGGCTTGACGGGTTCGCCTGTATCGATATCGACGACCTTCACTGTGACGCCAGGAAGAGGATGGCCGATCTTTCCACGTCGAGCGCCGACCTGGCGAAAACCTGGAGCGCGGAAATCGCGCGTGTTCACGGTGACCACGGGAGAGCACTCGGTGCAGCCGTAACCCTCGAGCGGCCGAATGCCAAAGATGTCTTCAAATCCAAGAGCGATGCGATCGGGCAATTTCTCCGCGCCCACAAGAACATATTGCAGGCTGCCGAAGCTTTCGGGAGAGCACCTCCGCATGTAGGCCTGCAGAAACGTTGGCGTGGCGATAAGGAATGTAACACGGTATTGCGAAACAAGTTCGCCAATGACTTTGGAATCGAGCGGATTCGGATGGTAAACCACGCCGATGCCGTTTGCGGCCGGCATCCACAGCGCTGCCATGAATCCAAAGGAATGGAAGAAGGGCAGGATTCCGAGAATCCGGTCACCGCTGTCGAGCATGAATACCTGCGAGACCTGTTGAATGTTCGAGCCGATGTTGTAGTGCGTGAGCATGACCCCCTTGGGGTCGCCGGTGCTGCCGCTGGAGAAGATAACGGTGGCGAGATCGTCGATGTTGCGGCGCGCCGGCCCAGCACCGATTGCCTTTTGCAGAAGGAAATGCGGCATCGCCAGTGCAAAAAAGAATGCGAGGAGTTTCTCGAAGACGCCAGGCGATTCAAGCAGGTCTTCCAGGAAGATAGTTCGACCGGGGATTTCGAGTTTAGGAAAGCGCTCGACGAATGCCCGGGAAGTGATCACCACGTCCACTTCGCACTGCTTTGCGCAAGAGGCAATCACTTCGCTGGAGGCGGTGTAGTTCAGATTCACTGAAACGCGGCCGAGCATAGTGAGTGCATAGTTGGTGAGTGCTCCGCCGACCGAGGGCGGAAGCAGAAGGCCGATCATCGGTTGGCTCCCAATCGCAGCTCGCAGTCGACGCGCGATGAAGATCGTCTTCGTGAGCGCGGGAAAGAAGCGTACCTTCGGGGTTTTCCCATCTGCCATCATGAAACGCATCGGGAAGCGACGCGCTGTGCGAACAAACGCCTGATCGAGTGTGCGCATGCGGCTCTTGCGCTGATTGAAGGCTTCGGCTTGAAGGTTCTGAACGGCACCACGCACTTCAAGCGCGGTGGAGGTGGGCGGCATGGGGGTGCCGAAGCTGACCGTAACTGGATATGGAATGCGACGGGGCATCTTCCACAGAAAGCGGCCGCGTTCGAAGCTGAAGATGCTGCCCCATACGCCATCGAGGTTGACTGGAATGATCGGCACATCGATGCCTTTGATGATGCGTTCGAGCCCGCGACGAAATGGAAGCATCTGCCCAGTGCGCGTGATCTGGCCTTCGGCGAAGATGCAGACGATCTCGTTGTTTCGCAAGGCATCGCTGGCCGTCCGCAGGGAACGGATCATCTCGCGTGGACGCTGCTCGCCGGAAATGGGTATGGCTTTCAGCATACGGGCGAACGGGTATACGGCGCGGTTCTCGTAAATCCCTTTGTATACAAGGAAGCGGATCGGACGATCGGTTGACGCGATGAGCAGTGCCGCGTCAACGAACGACATATGGTTGCAGACGAGAAGCGCGCCCGACTTCTCCGGAAAGTTGTCGCGCCCGAGCACTTTGACCCGATAGATGGTGTGCGTGAGGAAGAAGAGGATGAGGCGACCAAACCATTCGGGAAGCAGCACGAGGACGTAGATAGTCCCTGCAGCCGTGATCAGAGATGCCGCGAGAATCACACCGCGCGGGTTGAGGTGGACGAACTTCGTAAAAATGAAATAGGCGCCGGAGGAGATTGCGATTCCCACGAACGAAAGCAGGTTTGCAGCAGCGATGATGCCGCCTTTGTTTTCTTCGGCGGGACGATGCTGAATGAGCGCATTCACGGGCACGGCAAAAAAACCCGCCCAAAAACCAAGAGTTGCTAGAAGAACCGCAGAACCGCCCATGCCAACGTGCATTGTGCCGAGGGCGATGCCGGTGCACGTCATGCCGATGGAACCAAGCGGGATGAGACCGTACTCAATTTTGTTGCCGCTGACCAAACCCGCGCTCATGCTGCCGAGGCCAATCCCAATCGCGAGAGCGGCATTCAGATAGCCGGTTTTGGTCTGCCCCACATGCAGAACATCGGGCCCGTAAACGACAACCGTGGAAAAGAGCAGGGAACCGAGGAACCAGAAGTACGTGTTGCCGAGAACCGCGAGAAAGAGCGGTTGGTCCTGGCGCATCAGCTTTATCTGCTGCCAGAGATCACTTACGAAATTGGCGCGAAATTTCTTGTCGGGTGCAGCTGGCGAAACCCGGTCAATGCCGAAGCTGGTGCCCAGTCCTACACAGGCGAGCGCAATGAGCGCGTAGCCCGCATAGATCTCGTGGCCTGCGAACCGTTCCGCCATTGCAGCTCCAGCAACGGTCCCGAGAATAATTGCGAGAAAAGTCCCGAGTTCGATAACGCCATTGCCGAAGGACAGGCGCTTGGCCGGAAGAAGCTCTGGGAGCAAGCCATATTTTGAAGGCCCAAACAGCGCTGCCTGCGTGGCCACCAGGCCAAGCGCAACGAGCGTAAGCATGCGAATGTGCAGCCCGAGACCTGCTGCAGCAATCGTCATCGCGCCGATCTCCATCACCTTGGTCCAGATAGTGACTTGACGTTTGCTGAAGTGATCCGCGAGCCAGCCCCCGCTCATGCTGAAGATCACGAACGGCATGGAAAAGAGGAATGTAACCATGGAGACGAAGGAGTCGCGTTCGTCCTTGCCAAGGCCCATGCCGACAATCATGGCAAGCAGCAGGTTGCGTAGGATGTTGTCGCTAAAAGCCCCTTGGAATTGCGTGGCGATCAGTGCCCAGAAACCGCGCTCGCTGCGTGGGGCTTCGGAAGCAATCGTTGTCTGAATGACATCGGACTCTGCTATTGACATGGTTGTGACCGGCTTAGGTTCCGATGATTATATTGGCATCCTGCCGGGCATCTGAATGGCACGATCGTGACACTCGTTCAAGTGCCCCAAAAAGTCACTCAAAACAGCGAACCGCCCCCGAGAGGGCGGTCCTGTCTGCTTCAACTGTCTGAAACTAGAACGGAATATCGTCGTCTGAAATCTCAGCCGACTGTGCGTAATCGTCCTGATTGGCGGGCTGGCGTTGGTCCATATTCCCCGAGGAGCCCGATTGGCGACTGTAGGGGCTCGATCCGGAGCCGGCGTCATCCCTACCAGAGAGAAGCGAAATATCATTCGCCACAATCTCTGTACGGTAGACCTTTCGTCCAGGGTGCTCCTTATCATCCCAGTTCCGAGTCGTGAGGCGGCCTTCAATAAATAACTTGGAACCCTTCTTCACATAATCTCGAATGATCTCGGCCAGGCGAGCGTACGCGACCACATTGTGCCACTCGGTGCGCTCCTGAAAGTTTCCCTGCTGGTCCTTGTATCGCTCGCTGGTCGCAAGACCAAAGCTCGCGACCATTGTGCCGCCGCCCGTAGACCGGATCTCCGGATCCTTTCCTACGTTCCCCAACAAAATGACTTTATTTACAGACTTTGCCATAAGCTTGCTTCCTCCTGCTGCTCCCTTTGTCCTCTGCCTATTCCCGTTTTCACTGCTGATTCGGAGCTATCACCATCTGCCACCTCGATGCCGATTCAGATTGGTATCCGGGAATGCGGCAATGAAGCCGCGGAAGACTCCTTTCCTCTGAACTTCTTGCTGTCTGGAAAAGTATAAATCTTGCTCTTGACAGCCTGATCTGCAATAGCCGTTTCTATCCAGTACCGCATATTGGACGGATGTCTCATCTCGGGTGAGTTCTCTTCTGAGTGGTGAGAGTTAGAAACTCGTCATAGCTTCAAATAACGCTGCGTGCGCTCGCGTTGCTTTGTGGGGTATCGCTGTGCATTCAAGTAGACGGGACTGCTTCCGTTCCCACAGATGGCACACGTTTGGCGTTGGCTGGAAATCGGAGCTATTATCTAGGGCAGCAATCTCGGTTCCCCGGCTTGCGGGCGCAAGCGGCGAGATCTACGCGACCTTCTTTACTAAACGCAGACGGCGCGAGAACGATTCACGGCCAAACGAAGGACTTCCCCATGTCAAATACACCGAAGGTAGAGGTGTCCCGCCGGGGCTTTTTGAAAGGGGCGGGACTGACCGCAGCGACGACGGTGCTCGATACGGCATCCGCCATCGCACACGATGCGCAGCAAGCCTCTTCGCGCAGCGCGGCTGTGGGACCTGATGCGGTTCCGATCAAGCTTCACGTGAATGGACAGGAACACGCAGTCAGTGTTGAGCCGCGCTACACGCTTGCCGAAACTTTGCGCGATCAACTCAATCTGACTGGAACCAAGGTCGTCTGCGATCGTGGCTCCTGTTCTGCATGCACGGTGTGGGTCGATGGAGCGCCGCAACTTGCCTGTATGACGTTGGCTCTTGATGCGGCGGGCCATAAGATCACGACTATCGAGGGACTTTCCCGCGGCGACCAGCTTCATTCCATTCAAGCGGCCTTCATCAAGCATGATGCGCTGCAATGCGGATTCTGCACTCCGGGCATGGTGATGAGCTGCGCGGCCCTGCTGGAACGCAATCCGAATCCGAGTCTCGCGGATGTCAAGCATGCGGTGAGTGGAAACTTGTGCCGCTGCGGAACCTATCCCAAGGTATTTACGGCAACTCTCGATGCCGCCAAGCACGGCAGCGCGAGGGCGCAACTGCTGGACCTGAATCCAGCGAAGGAGGGTTGACCGTGACGCCAGAAGCCATCATCGCCGCACAGGAACAGCAAGGGCAGAAGCCGAGCGAGCAGCCCAAGGACACCCGGAAGGGAGTTCAGGGCGAAGCGAAACCTACGCGCCAGGCCGAGCGCAAGGACGAGCAGACTCCGCCCGCAGCTCAAACCACTGCAACGCGAACAGAGAACTTTGTATTCGGTATCCCGCAGGATGGCTTGACCCGGAAGGAGCGGCAGGTTCCGGTCGATGAGCCGCCCCCGCTACCACCCAATTCCGAGCTGACGTTCATCGGTAAACCTACACCGCGTTGGGACGGGCCGCAGAAGGTATCCGGCCGGGGCAAGTACACCGCCGATATACATCTGCCCGGGATGCTCTTTGCGCGAATGATAGACGCAGGCATTCCGCATGGACGCATCACTTCGATCGATACCACCGCGGCGGAAAACCTGCCGGGGGTCAGGGCGGTTCACGTCATCGAGCACACGTTTGGAATTGCAGAATTGCGCGATCCCAATCAAGAAGCGCCTTCGAAATACCCCATCATTCGCTACGCCGGCCAGCCTGTCGCAGGCGTGGCCGCCACCTCGCCTCAGATCGCGGCAGACGCTGCTGCTCTGGTGAAGGTGACATATGACGAGATGCCATTTGTGGTCGACCGGCAAGAGGCCCGCGCCGACGATGCTCCCAAGGTCTTTCCTGGTCCGGCCGACGCGGCAGGAACCGCTGGAGGAGGGGGCGGTCCCAGGGGCGTGCAGCAGGTGGGCAACGTCCATGGCCCTCAGGAGAAAAAGGTCGGTGATGTTGAGAAGGGATGTTCCGAGGCCGACGCGATTGTCGAAAGCGAGTACTTTACCCAGGTGCAGACGCATTCGGCGCTCGAAACACATGGGTTCGTAGTTGACTGGAAGCCGGAAGAGATCACGGTCTATGCCTCCACTCAGGGGACGGCGAGCGTGAGAGATGAGTTCGCGGAGGTTTTCAAAGTTCCGAAGAGCCAGGTCCGAGTCATCACCGAGTATATGGGTGGAGGATTTGGCGCTAAATTCGGTGCTGGAAACGAAGGAGTGGTTGCCGCGCATCTCTCGCGGAAGGCCGAGGCTCCCGTCAAGCTGATGCTGGATCGCAGGCAGGAACACATCACGTGCAACCGGCCCGACTCGCACCAGAAGCTTAAAATCGGCGCAAAGAAAGACGGAACGCTTACCGCGATCAGCCTGGTCAGTTACGGAACAGCGGGTGTTGGCACCGGGGCAGGAACAGCGGGTCCGGCAACGAATCTGTACAAGTGTCCGAACTTGCTCACGCAGGAGTACGACGTTTTCGTCAACGCCGGACCCGGGGCGGCGTTTCGTGCTCCGGGTCACCCGCAAGGCTGCTTCGCTTTCGAGCAGACTATTGACGAGCTTGCCGTCAAGCTGAACATGGATCCTCTCGATCTGCGCGACAAGATTGATGAAAATCCGGCACGTCGGGTTGAACGAAGCATCATTCGCGAGAAGACAAACTGGAAAAACCGCAGGCCGGCGGGCGCCGATCAAGGGCCGATCAAACGCGGAATGGGAATCGCTCAGTCAGTGTGGTATCGATTCGTGAACATGGATTCTTCCTGCGAGGTGCGCGTATCGAAGGATGGGTCTGTCGAACTCATGTCGTCTGTGCAGGATCTGGGCACGGGCACGAAAACGCTGCTGGCTGTCATCGTTGCCGAAGAGTTTGGAATTCCGCCTTCAGAAGTCGTGGTTCGGATTGGAGACACACGATATCCGATCGGTCCGAACTCTGGCGGTAGTGTCACAGCCGGTTCCATCACGCCGGCGGTTCGCGATGCCGCGTGGCAGGCCAAGAAGAAGCTGTTCGCTGCGGCGGCACCCAAGCTAGGCACCGCGCCGGAGAACCTGATCGTCAAAGGAACAAAAGTCATCTTCAAGGATGACAACTCCAAGTCGTTCACGATCAAGCAAATCGCAGCCAAAATGGCAACCAGCGAAATTTCGGCTCGGGCGACACGGCGGCCGGAATACACAAAAGATCGGCTGACCTACGGCGGAGTGGATTTCGTGGAACTCGCAGTCGATACAGAGACCGGACGTGTCCACGTGGAGAAGGTCTTCGGCGCACACGATTGCGGACGTCCTATCAATCCGCTCGGAGTAATCAGCCAGATCAATGGGGGAATGCTGCAGGGGATCTCGTACGCGCTGTTTGAAGAGCGCATCATGGACCGCAAGAAGGGTTACATGCTGAACGCCAACCTGGAGAGCTACAAGATCCTGGGCGCGCGCGAAGTGCCCGAAATCCAGGTCGAGCTCGTAGAGAACTACATCGCGATGAGCTCAACAGATGCCGCTGGAATTGGAGAGTCGGCGGGAATCATCACGATGGCGGCGGCAATCGGAAATGCGTTCTACAACGCGACCGGGGTACGAATGCGACGGATTCCGATGACACCGGCAAACGTACTCGCAGCGCTCGGCAGAGCCGGCGCGGAGGAGAGAGCATGAATCGCTTCGCGTTTATCGATTGCACAACGGTTGACCATGCATTAGCTGAGTTGAGTAATGGGGCTGTGCTGAAAGCGGGCGGCATTGATCTGCTTGACTTGATGAAGGAGGGCATCGTAAACCCTCCCCGCCTGGTGAACATCCGTAATGTCGGTAGCCTTCGCGGCATCTCGGCGGCTCAGGACGGATTGCATATCAAGCCGCTTGCAACCCTGGCGGAGATTTCAGAACATCCCGAGATCCGGCGCAACTATTCGGCCTTGTCGGATGCCGCGGGTCACGCCGCGACGCCACAGGTCCGCAATATGGCGACGATTGGCGGCAACATCACACAGCGTCCGCGCTGCTGGTACTTCCGGTCGAGCGACTTCGATTGCAGGAAGAAGGGCGGATCAAGCCAGGAGTGCCATGCGCACGATGGAGAGAACCAATACCACGCGATCGCGAACAACAGCACATGCGCTTCAGTGCACCCGTCTTCTACCGCGGTTCCGCTGCTTGCAATGGATGCACAGGTGGAGATCACCAGCAAGCGCGGCAAGCGCAACGTCAAGATGAGTGAGTTTTACGTTCCGCCGGAGAAGAACCTGATCAACGAGACCGTACTTCAGCCCGACGAGATCATCACGGAGATCTTCGTTCCGAGACCAGAGCACGGTACAAGGTCGGCGTATCAGAAGTATGGGGAGAAAGAGAGCTTTGACTGGCCGCTAGCCGATGCGGGTGTCGTACTGGTCATGGATGGGAATAAATGCAGCAAGGCCGCGATTGTTCTCGGGGTTGCAGCTCCAACTCCGATCCGATCGCGCGATGCCGAGGCCGCCTTGACTGACGCGGTTATCAACGAGACGACAGCACGAGCCGCGGCCAAGGCGGCAATGACGAACGCCACCCCGCTCTCACAGAACGGCTATAAGGTTCAGCTATTCCAGACCGCAATTTATCGAACCATTCTGCTCGCTGCCGGGCAGATGGATCGCGATCCAAGCGCAGCCGGATGAGGTGACAAGATGAGCAGTGAGCTTGTGCAGATTGGTTGCAAGTCCCTTCGCAGCAAATCTTCATACGGAGCGTTCGAGAGCTCCGACGAAGAAATTCTGGAACTCACCGGATCCACGGCCACCTACTGGTGCCTGAAGACCATGAGCAAAGCAGGCCCGGACGGTCACTTTGTACATCGCTCATCGTGCCAGGACGGCCGCGCTTGCTGGGAGCCCTGCGACGAATAACATTAAGCGCGGCTAAAAGACGCCGAGAACGCTGCGCCTGGCAATCGCTCGACGAATAGTTCCAACCTCATCTGAAGCTTGGATCCCCCGACTTGCAGGGGTGCAGACTGCTGCGTGCGCTAGCCCCACCCTATCTGGTCCTCTCGTCCGTACTCGGTTCAGCCATCGGAAGCAGAGCATTTCTCTCGCACACCCAAGCCGAGTCGCTTCTGAGCCAACCACATACAAAAAGCACCCGAGTTCGAAACTGAGTAAACTGGCATTCGGAGCAACGTCGACGCTGATCAAAACGGAGCGCACGGAGAGATCGGAGCACGGGAGATCCATGCAGACGTCAGAGCCGTTCAGCAACCTGAAGTCCCCTGTTGTGGCGATACTCCTATTCGCCGGATTCCTCTTGTGCAATAGCTCTCTATGCCAATCGGTTTCGGCAAAGAACGCGACAAATTCACCTGACGTGCGGCATGATCCTTGGCCATCGGACGCTGCTGGTTTGCGTTTGCACATGATTGGCAATGCTCACATCGACGCTCCCTGGCTGTGGCCTCTTTCCGAAACAAATGCAGTCGTTCATAGCACGTTTCGTTCGGCGCTCGATCGCCTTAAGGAAGACCCCCAGGTCACGATGACCAGCAGTTCGTCGCAGTTCTACGAGTGGGTTGCGCAGAGCGATCCGGCGATGCTGGCCGAGATTCGCGCGCGGGTCAAGGAGGGTCGCTGGGACCTGGTTGGAGGCTGGTGGGTTGAGCCAGACGTGAATATCCCGAATGGCGAGTCACTGATAAGACAGGGTCTTTATGGCCAGCAGAGCCTCAAAAGGCTCTTTGGCAGACACGCTACTGTGGGATATAACCCTGATTCCTTCGGACACACTGGGAGCCTCCCGCAGATTCTCAAGCTGCAAGGCATGCCGGAGTACGTGTTTATGCGGCCGAACGCTACCGAGAAGGACCTGCCGTCGAGCCTGTTCTGGTGGCAGGGAATTGACGGAACCAAGGCGCTTACCTTTCGCATTCCGCACTCGTACGAGGATCCCGGCGATGTGCGAGGCCACATGCTCAAGGAGATCGCCCTGCTTCATGGCCAAGCCGTGCGCGACCACATGGAGTTCTACGGCATTGGAGATCATGGCGGCGGACCGACCAAGCTGAACATCAGTTCAATTCACGAGATCCAAGGCGAAAACGGTGCGCCAGAGTTGGTGTTCAGCACGCCCGATCGCTACTTCGCGGAGGTACGGCAACGGTCGCTGACGCAAGGGATTCCTACGCTCGCGGATGACCTTCAGCATCATTCCGTCGGCACCTACACAGCAGGCTCAGAGATCAAAAAGCTCAATCGCACTACCGAAGCGACGCTTGTGGCAGCGGAGAAGATTTCCGCCATTGGCAATGTCTCGTGGGGAGCGGCCTATCCGAAGGATGATTTTGCAAAGGCGTGGAAGAAGATCCTGCTCCTTCAATTCCATGACAGTATGGCAGCGACGACGCTTCCATCCTATTTTGAAGCGGAGCGAGATGGCTTCGGACGAGCCAGGGACATTGCGCGAGACGCGATGTATTCAGCCGCACAGAGGCTTGCGTGGCAGGTGCCCACAACGGATCCTGATTCGAAGTACCTGGTGGTCTTCAATCCGCATGCTTGGGCCACGAACCTGCGCATCGAGTATGACCTCGGCTGGAACAAAAAGTCCCCGTCTGTGCTCGAAGATGAGGAAGGACATTCAATTCCTTATCAATGGATTGAGGCAACTACCACTGTGAGCGACCGCGTGGGGCTTGCAGCAGAGGTTCAAGTGCCCGCCATGGGCTACCGCCAGATTCGACTGCACAAAGTTTCAGTCGAGCCATCGAATACCAAACAGACTCTGCGTGTAGAGGAGAACCTGCTCGAGAATGATCAGGTGAAGTTCAGCCTTTACGGCGACGGTACCATCGGTCTTTACGACAAGGACAACAAGCACGAGGTTCTGCGCGGTGCGGAGAAGCATGGAGACGGGGGCATGCACGCAATCGTCATTGACGACCCGAGTGATACGTGGAGTCACCATGTGCGGTCCTACGACCGCGAGGTTGGCGCATTTGAATTTCGAGACGCGGAAGTGGTCGAGCAGGGCCCCTTGCGCGGGCGCATCCGGGCGCATTATCGCTACAGCGCATCTAGAATGACAGTGGATTATCTACTCTATGCGGCTGCGCGGGACGTGGAGTTGCGCGTTTCGCTCGATTGGCATGAGCATCAGAAAATGCTCAAGTTCGCCTTTCCGGTTGATGTGCAGCAGTCAAAGGCAACCTACGAGATTGCCGACGGGGCGATGCAGCGTGACACGAGCGGTGATGAGAATCCCGGTCAACGATGGATTGATGTGACCGGCGACCGCAATGGCGATACATTTGGTCTTGCTCTCGTGAATGATGCCAAGTACGGCTACAGCGTGAATGGAAGCGAGATGCGCATGTCTGTCGCGCGCTCAGCGGTTTTTGCGCACCACGAGCCACGCAAACTGGAAGCCGGAGTCGACTATCAATGGATGGACCAGGGCGAGCAGAACTTCAGGATTCAGCTGGTTCCGCATGCCGGCACGTGGCAAACAGCTGATCTGGCTCGTACGGCGGAGAAGCTTGTCACGGAGATTCCTGTCATCTACCAGGGAATTCATCCCGGAACGCGTCCGGCCTCCGGTAGCTTTCTTGAAGTTGATGCAAAAGACGTGGTGGTCTCGGCAATCAAGCAGGCCGAAGATGGAAGCGACACAATTGTTCGTGCCTATGAGACGGCAGGGATGAAAGCGCGGGTTCGCCTCGAGATGCGATTTGCCCATGCAACCTGGACAGGCGACTTGGGGCCGTTCGAGATCAAAACGCTCCGGGTGAATTCTAAGACAGGCAAGGTCACCGAGGTTAATGCCCTGGAAGAGTAGCGGCAGCAGTAGAAATAAATGAGGAGCATGGATGCTCGTTGGCGTTGATATCGGCGGAACGAAGACGGCGGTGGTTCTTGCCGACAGTCCGACGCACATTCTTTCCAGGGAAGAGTTTCCGACTCTGCCGAGCCTGGGACCTGATCATGCGATCGAGAAGATTCAGCGATTGATCGAAGCTGGATTGAGCCGCCACGATCAGCCCGCTGCGTTCCGCATTGGAGTGAGCTGCGGCGGCCCGCTGGATCGCCTTCAGGGGACCATTCAGTCTCCACCGAATCTTGCTACTTGGGCGAACGTTCCAATCAAAGCGATCCTGGAGCGTGAGTTTGGCGTGCCGTGCCTGCTTGAAAATGATGCGAATGCCGGCGCTGTAGCTGAGTATCGGTACGGTGCTGGGGTCGGTTGCTGCCACATGATCTTTCTGACGATGGGCACGGGATTCGGGGCTGGCTTGATTCTCAATCGCGAACTGTATCGAGGGGCCACCGAGATGGCGGGAGAGATCGGTCACCTGCGTCTCACGGCAGAAGGTCCGATCGGTTACGGTAAGGCTGGCTCTGTTGAGGGTTGGGTGAGCGGATCGGGAATGGCGCAGCACGGATTGGAGATCATAACTTCCGCGCAACTCAGAGGTGAATACAGTACTCTCATTGAAATCGCCGCGGAACGGGAGATTACTTCCCGCGACATTGGAGAGGCTGCTCTAAGCGGTGATGGTCTCGCCCGGCAAATCGTTTGCGTGACCGGTGAGAAACTCGGGCTTGCTCTGGCGATGCTTGTCGACGTTCTCAATCCCGAGCGGATCGCGATTGGTGGCATGGCTCTTCGTCTTGGGAATCTGCTGCTCGAGCCCGCGCTGGAGGTGATGCGCCGTGAGGCTCTTCCGCAAAGCACGGCTGTTTGCAAAGTTGTTCCGGCGCAACTTGGTGAGCGGATCGGAGACGTTTCGGCGCTATGCGTTGCAGAAGGTCTCTCAGGGTCCAGTCGACGTCCCGTCGTTGAGGATCTCTCTTCATCAACGTCGCAGTAAACCGGGAAGATCAATCATCGTGAATCTGCGAACACGCGCTGCTCGGTGGGTTGATGAGTCAATTCGGTTTAAATTGAAGACAGGTGCAGGATGGTCAATCGCAGAAGCTTACTGAAGGGCTCAATGCTGACGCTAGCAGGGTGTGCTACTGCAAATGTCGAGGCGGTCGCTGAGCAAGAGATGGAGCCGGCCAGCCACTCTGCTTCGTTTTCTGCGGTGTATCCCGGCGTTTGGAAGGCAACGATCGGACTGCCAGAGCGCTATACACCTGTAGCCGGCCGGAGGCTGCCGCCTGATGCGGAAGGGCTTCGCCGGCTGATAGCGGGGTCCGGGGTTCCATTTGAATCGATCGGTGGACGCGTTGATGCCCGCGGCTGTCTGCTCACTCTACCTCTAGCCGCACACGAGGAGATCTTCGGCTTCGGACTGCAACTGCTGTCGTTTGCGCAACGAGGCAAAAAGAAGACGATCCGGGTGAATGCCGATCCGAAGGTGGATACAGGCGACTCTCACGCGCCGGTGCCTTTCTATGTAAGCACCCGGGGATACGGAGTTCTCGTCGACACCTACCGCTATGCCAGCTTTTACTGCGGAGATGCCCGTCCTAAGCCGGCGGCCCATAGCGCGGCACCGAAAACCGGCAGCGTCGCAAATCCTGATTCAACGCGGAACCTACCGCTCGAAGATCCAGGGCACATCGTGGTGGATGTGCCGCGCGCGACTGGCGTGGATGTCTACATCTTTGCAGGCCCCACGATGCTCGATGCGGTACGCCGATACAACATGTTCTCCGGCGGAGGTGTCGAGCCGCCGGTGTGGGGACTCGGATTCTGGTATCGCGTCGTTGGTACAGCGAATGCCGGGGAAGCTCTCACGATCGCGCGCAGCCTGCGCGAGAGCAAACTCCCTTGCGACGTGCTTGGCCTCGAGCCTGGCTGGCAATCGCACGCTTACTCGTGCTCGTTTGCATGGGATTCCGAAAGATTTCCTGATCCGGCTGCTTTTCTCAAAGATGTGTCTGCTCTGGGATACCACGTCAACTTGTGGGAGCACGCATTCACGCATCCGTCGTCGCCGATCTTCGATGAGCTGCGTCCTCACTCGGGCGATTATGGCGTTTGGGGAGGCCTGGTGCCGGATTTCGCCGACGAGCAGGCGCGTCAGATTTTCGGTGACTACCATGGGAAGCACCTGATCGATTCAGGCGTCTCAGGTTTCAAGCTGGACGAATGTGACAACTCCGACTTCACGCGCGGGTGGTCATTCCCGGAGTTCTCTCGCTTTCCGTCCGGCCTCGATGGCGAGCAAATGCATTCCGCTTTCGGGCTTCGCTATCAGGACGCGATATTCGATCAGTTCAAGTCTCGCGGCAAACAGACGTATAGCCTTGTGCGCTCCAGCGGCGCATTGGCCGCGCCTTATCCGTTTGTGCTGTATAGCGACCTGTATGGCCATCGCGATTTCGTGCGCGCTCTCGTCAACTCGGGCTTCAGTGGTTTGCTCTGGTGTCCGGAAGTGCGGGACGCGAGCAGTGAGGAGGACTTGATCCGGCGCCTGCAGACGGCAGTTTTCTCACCGCTTGCCATGGTGAATGCGTGGTATATCAAGAATCCGCCTTGGAAGCAGATCGACCAGAAGAAGAACAATGCCGGAGAACTCGGAGAGGGTTGGCGGGAGTTGGAAGCGCGTTGCCGCACTCTCATCGAATGGCGCATGAAGCTGGTGCCGTATTTACGCGGTGCGTTTTCCAGATACGCACTGGATGGAACACCACCGTTCCGCGCGCTTACGCTCGACTTCGACGATGAGAAATTGCATGCGGTAGACGATGAGTACATGGTGGGCGACCGCATTCTTGTGGCTCCGCTCTTTGCCGGGGAGGCTTCGCGAGAAGTTGTGCTGCCGCCTGGGAGTTGGCACGATTTCTGGGCCGGCGCTCAATTCGAAGGCGGCAGATCGTACACCATCAGGAGCGAACAGGAGAACATTCCGGTATTCGTAAAGGCAGGATCAATCTTGCCTCTCGGAGGTCCGGGCCTCACGACAGGCGCGGCGTCTACACGCGAACTGACGGTCGCAGTTTATGGTGACGGGTCGATGCCGTGGAGACTTGAAGGTCGTTCTGGCTTCGAGCTGAGTAAATCCGCTTCTGGACGAGTCGAAATGAAGCAGGTTGGCACAGAGCCGAGCGGTTATCGCATTGCTGAAGTTAAGCATATAGGGAAGAGTTGACCAGACCTTGACGATCAGCTAATCGAGCGAAGATGTTCGTTCATGCCCTTCTGCTCGAAAAAATGCGCTCGGCAACTCGAGGCAGCCGAGCGCACGCAGAATAGTGTTACTTCGTTTCCTGAATGATCGCCTCCGCAGCGTTACCTGCTACCACCCAGCTCGCCGACCCAGCCACAACCGCTTCATCCTCGAACCAGAGGAACCCGAAGTCGTCGATACACTCCGGAAAGTCCGGCTTGATAACGATGTATCCCGGAATCACCGCGCCCGGAATATAGGCATTGTCGGCGCGATTGTTGCTGTACGTTTTGGTCTTTGATACCGTGCCCACGCCAGCGACATACGAAGTGCTCGATACCGGGTGTGTGCCCAAAATGTAATTGACCGCGCGAAGAGTGTATTCCGGGCCGACGAGATCGGGGAAAGCCTTGTGCAGAAAATACATTCGGATGGCCATGTCGACCACCGCCCCCGATCCGCCCCACGTGCCCAGGCTCGGAGGCACGCCAAACGGAGTTGCGTCCAGCTTCTTGTCGAGACCCGCCATGTACGTCTTCACCGCTTCGTGCAACTGATCCTTCTCGCTCGCGTCGAGGTAGGGAAGTGCGCGCACTGCCGTCCACCCATGGAATTCCATCTGCTGGGCGGTGATCATCTGAGGGAACAATTCCTTCAGACGAGCCTTGTAAGGCTCGGCGCCATGCGTAGCAATGGTCAGCTCAAGAGCTGCTGGCCAGTCCATTCCCACGCCAAAGCGCCCGCGGCCTGCGCCAACTGCAGGAGCAGGCTGTGCGGCGTTCGTACCCGAACCTGCGTTGCCTGTAGTTGCTGCAGCTCCCGGTGTACGCCGCTTGTTGCGATCGCCCTGAGTGCCAGACATTGCGCCCTGAGACGCCGCCAGTACGCCGTTCGCCGGGGCACTTTCTGGAGCCCCGCCCCAACCGCCGCCTCCAGGGAATTGCGTCGGGTGAGCCCTTTCGTCATTCCATGCTTTGATCGCTGTATCCAGGCAATCTTTCGCAAGTGCATCGTCATAGCCTTTCAGTGTATCGGCTGCTGAGGCCAGTGCCGCGATCGCACTCCACTGGAAGAACGGATTGTTCGTGGTAAAGATCCAGCGGTCATCCGGCTTCCCAGAGTAGTCGCCCTTCACTTCATTCGGGCCGAGCTTCGGGTCATAGATGCGACCGTCGGTTTTTGATGCCCCGTCGCCCACTTGCGTGTATTGCCGCAGATCCGGCTCGTGGGTACCGCGGATCGCATGGCCAATGTTGTGGAACTGAGCCAGGATCAGTAGCGCCCCATGCTTCACCTGCTGCACGGTATCCGGCATCCCATCGGGACGATGCATCTCAACCTCGCGCGCCTTTTCGTCCACCGTGAGCTCGTCGTATTTGAGGTTGAACTCGCGATAGGCAAGTGCCAGGTTCTGAATCACACTGAGCTGTGCAGGTTCCTCCAGGTCGAAGTCGCCGGCATCGTACCAGCCACCCACGTTCATTCCAGGAATGCGATCCCCGCCTTTCCATTTCCCGTCCGTTGCCGTCCCTTGATTCCAGCCATCAAACTGCTCCCCAACCACCGGTGCCATGCGGCCATCATCCAGGTGCGAAGCGCCGTGCCACATGCGATAGCCCTCGCGAACTGCAACGTGATCCATCTGCGCCGCAATGTGATGATCAAGGCTGTCCTGCCAGATATTGGCGTATGCGTCCTTCGAAATCGGGAACGGCGCCGTGCGCTGGCCCGCGTACTCAATGACATAAAGCCCGGGATCTTTCACCTCGGTGAAGTCGAATTTCGAATATGTATATCGCAGCCACGGTGTTGAAGGCGTGATAGCCCCCTCGAACACCTGCTTGTACTCGCCGTCTTCCATCAGCCGAAGTACTTTGGCATTCTTTGGCGCGTCATACTTTGGGTCGAGTTCGAGCACGGCCTCTTTCCTGAAATTCGGCGCATAACCCACCTGGCTGTGCGCGATCACCGGCGGCCGCGTCCAGTTCGGAATCACGTCCGGCCTGATATGCCACACGATCGCTCCGGTGGTCTTGTCGGAGGGAATCAGCGACCGCAATACAAACCACCCGTTTGGCGCGCGGTCTCTTCCATCGAACAACATGAGGTCCGCGGTATCCGACACAACATTGACCCGCGCCTGCGCGTCGTCCACGCCTAGCGTGATGCTCTTGCCCTGTGCCAACGGCAGCGGCTGTGTATAGCCCTTGGCCTTGTCCCAGTCCTCAAGGTAGTAGGCCTTCTTCGGCTCATCTGCCAGAGGCAATACCTTCACCATCGGATCGTTGGGCGTGCGCGGAAACATTCCGGCTTTGGTTCCGTCCACCAGGTAAGCCTTGCCCATGTAGATCGAAGGTAGAAACTCCAGATTGAATCCCGCCCGCCCCGCGAGCTTTTGCGGTAGAGGCTTGTCGAGATTGATGCTGACTTTGACACCGCCCGGCTCCGCCGCAACCTCCAGTGTGTAACTGAGATCGAATGTCGGGAACGCAAGCTCAGCCGTGAGCCGATTGTTCTCCTTATCGGCGTGACGCCCTTTCAGCGTCGCCACCAGATCCCACTGCTCCGGAGTCGGCATCAGGCGAACATCGCCGTTCGTGGCGATGCGCTGCCCGTGCAGAATCATCTCCATCGCTGTGTTCTTTTGATCGACAAACACGGGATGGTAGGTGCTGTCGTAAAGAAAGACGCTGAAACCCTGCGTATCGAGGTAGTTCTTGTCTGTCACCTTCATGGCAACTTCAGCGCCAAACAGACTCGGACCGGAAATCATGGCCAGGAGGAAAATCGCTTTAATTCGGGTGATCATTGGGTCTCGATCCTTTGCCCCAACATCATATGATATGTACGCCGGGATGCGCTCCGGCTCCTGGTGCAAAGAGACAGGTTGTCGAGATCTGCTGCCTCAGCGGGAGCGTCGTAGACTGCGATTCCGCAGCCATTTGGCCACGCCCAGGGCGAGAAGCAAGCCGCCGAACGGAAGGCTCATCAAAGCGATAATCAGGGCAAACCACCCGGTGTTCGTATGCGCACCGGTCGGCCCGAATCCCCCGAGAACCGTCTCCAGCAGAATCGCCGCGAACAAGCCGACTCCTACCATCGATGAACCCCACTGCAGAAGCTGACGAGTGCCATCGTCCCGCGTTGCCGTCACTCGTCCTGAATTCGTCGGCCTCTGTTCGATCACAGGCATTCGCTCACCTTCCCTGCGCCAGGCGCAGCATTGCGTAGGTGATTACGCCCGTGACGGAGACATACAGCCAAAGCGGAAGCGTCCAGCGCGCAATCTTGCGATGCTGCGGAAACCGGCCTGAGAGCGAAAAGAAAAATGTGATCAACACCAGCGGAAGAGCGGCGGTCGCGAGAACGATGTGGCTTGCAAGAAGCGGCAAATAGATGGAGCGATACGCCGCGTGAACCGGATAGCGTACATCCCCATGCAGATAGTGGTGCAGGATGTAGCTGACCAGGAACAGCGTAGAGAAGAGGAACGCCGTGATCATCGACGCCCGATGAGCCGCGACGTTGCGCGCACGAATAAAAGTGAACCCGATGACCAGCGCAGTCGCGCTGAGTCCGTTCAAGATTGCATTGAGCGCCGGTAGAAAGGGTAGCCTTACACTAGCGCTGTCTGCCGCAGGATGCTGATAGATCAACCAGAAAAGAAAAAGCGAAGCGGCCGCGCTGATTGCCAGAATGACGAAGATGGCTGGACGGGTGTTTGCTTTCGCTTGCGAACTGGTTGCCGTGGTCCCCATGACGTTCCTTAGTGCTGGGCGATGGCGCAAATCATGAGCGTGGTCAGCAGAAGCGGCAGGTAGATGACGCTCACCTTCAGCAGGTCGCGCGCGACGGAGCGGCTCTCTGTCTCCGAAGTTGTGCGAAGAATGCGCGTGAAGCGAATCGTATACGCCAGATAAAAAAGCCCGAGAGCTGTCGCCGGCACGGCGTAGACCGCTCCGGCCATTCCGAGCTTCCATGGCGCCAGGCTAACGGGAATCATAACTACCGCGTAAAACAGCGCTTCAATCACTGTCGACAATCCATCAGGTTGCACGACAGGGAGCATCCGAATGCCCGCTCGTGCGTAGTCGTCGCGGTAGAGCCACGCAATCGCCATGAAGTGCGGAAATTGCCAGACAAACAAAATGGCGAATAGCGCAATTGCCGGCCACTCGATGCGGCCGCGCGCTGCCGTCCAGCCAAGCAGTGGACCCATCGCGCCAGGAAATGCTCCCACAAAGGTCGCCAGCGTCGTCACGCGTTTCAGCGGCGTATAAATCGCCACATAACAGAACGCCGTGAGCAGTGCGAGGGAGACCGTAAGCAGGTTGGTATGGAGCAGGAGCCACAAGGACCCGAGTGCCAACGCGCCAAGCCCGGCCACGATGCCCTGAATGAGCGATATGCGTCCCGAGGCGATGGGCCGGTCAGCTGTGCGCTTCATCTTGGCGTCGATCGAGCGTTCAAGTGCCTGATTCAGAGCACCCGATCCGGCTGATACCAGACCGATGCCAATCAGCGTATCCAGCAGGCCCCGCTGAACGCTTGAGATGCCCGACTGCATGGAACCCAGATAGAATCCCGCCCATCCCGTGATGACGACAAGCCCTGTAACTCGAACTTTAAACAGCTCCCGCATGTCGTTGATGAAAGTAGCTGTTACGCCCGGCTTGGGTCCATGGATCGAGTGCGTCTCATGTCCAGCTTCCGAGATATCGCGAAGGGTCGCCTCAGGGTGGGCGAAATCGCGGGAAGTTGCAGCCTGTGAGGCAGGAGTCATAAGTGCGGAGAGGACCTCAGTTGAGACACGGGAAGACCAACGTGCCTGTTTGATGATAGCAAGTGGGACACGGCTGCTACTTCGATCTAAGTTGTTCAATTAATTCCGAGATGTTCGCGGGCGATTGCCTGGATGATAGGACGGCTCTCTCGCCAACCCCGCCAGACCGAGATGCACCATTGATCGATCAGCGCATCGCGAACTGGGCCGGGTTCGGCTTCAAGCACATGTTCGATTCGGATCTCGCCGCGTTCCACCGGAATCGGCAGCGTGGACCAGCCCTTGGAACTCCTCGCCAGCCTCATGTGCGCCACTTGCACTTGTCTGCCCGTATAACCCTTCTCGACGAGCAGATACAGTCCGATCAGAGCGAAGACAACAGCTATGGCCTTGGTCGATTCGTCGGCGTTCTGTGCGGAGTAGGCATCCACTGCGTGTTGGTGGATAAAGGCAGGGTCGGGATGAGCGAGAGTGTAGAACGCCAACTCGTTGTATCGGTCATCATCTTTGAACATGATCCGGCCCTGCGAACCGTCAAATGGTCTTCTGGTTCAGGCCCGCGGCGCTCATCACTGCGTCAGCGACTTCACTCGGCGTCTTGTCGTCGGCACGGATTGAAGCGTGGGCGGTGCGATAAAGCGGCAGCCTTCGCTGATACCGCGCCGCGAGATTCGCCTGATCGGCGAGCACTGGTCGCGTCCCTTCAGTTCCGCTGCAGCGGGCGAGTGTCGTTTGCAATTCAACGTCAAGATGTACGAGGAGGGTGCCGCAAGTATTCAGCAAAAGACTGCGCGTGTCTTCGCGTTCGATGGCGCCGCCTCCCAACGCCAGGACCAGGTTTACGCCTGAGGCGAGATGCGCAATCGTTGCATATTCGAGGTCGCGGAAAGCGCTCTCGCCCTGTGCCGCGAAGATCTGCGCGATCGTCATTCCTGATTCAGCTTCGATCACGTCGTCCACATCGATGAAACGCCAGCCCAAACGCTCGGCGATCAGCGGCCCAACTGTGGACTTCCCCGATCCCATAAATCCTGTGAGGACGATGCGAACCGGCGTGATTGAAGTCGGAAGACTCATGCGAGAAGTGGTGTGGTGGAGGTAAAGTCGCTTTCCTAGTATAAGGTTGTGGACTTCGGCAGGGCTTACCCAAGCACCATGACAATCGCTCCTGCAGTGATCAGAAGACCTCCCGTGATCGCAGGCGCCGTGAGCTTCTCACCGAGAAGCAACCACGCGAAGAGCATCACCAGTGGCACACTCAGCTTGTCGATCGGAGCAACGCGCGATGCGGGGCCAAGTTGCAAGGCTCTGAAGTAGCACAGCCAGGAGAGCCCGGTGGCCATGCCGGACAGGGCGAGAAACAGAACGGTTCGCCCATCGAGCATTCGGAGTTCCACATGTTTCCCCAGAACCAGAGCGATCGCCCAGGCAAAAACAAGTACCACCGTGGTGCGAATGGCGGTAGCGAGATTTGAGTCCACGTGCGCCACGCCCACTTTCGCCAACAACGCGGTTGCTGCCGCGAAAAGCGCTGAAAGAAGTGCCCATCCGATCCAGGTCATGCAGTCAATGCTAGCCTTCGGGGCGCACTCCCTGTCGCCGCTACAATGGGATCAAGCATGTTCCGGAAGATAATCCTTGCGCCTCTAACCGCCGTCGCGTTTCTCGCGGGCTGCGGTTATCACACGATTGGGGCCGCGACGCACCTTCCGCCCGACGCACGCACGATGGCGGTACCGGTGTTCGCGACACACACAGAGGCCTATCACACTGAGGTCGCACTCACGGATGCAGTGATCCGGGAGTTTGCCGCGCGTTCAAGGATGCGGGTCTCCCCCGGTGAGGGCGTCCGTCCGGACGTCCTGCTGCATGGCACGATCCTGAACGAAGTTGTCGCGCCGCTCACTTACAACACAACCACCCAGCAATCCTCGAGCTTCCTGATCACACTCGTAATCTCGGTCACGCTGTCGGATCGAGACGGCAAGGTCCTCTACGAGAACAAGAATTACGTTTTTCGAGGCCAGTACCAGTCCACCACCGATCTCCCGACATTCCTCGATGAAAGCCCGGCAGCGGTGGAGCGCATCTCGCGAGACTTTGCGCGTGCGCTGGTTTCGGATGTGCTGGAAGGAATGTAGAACGGACCGACCAGGGATCGCGGGAATAAGGCCTCCAAAAGACCGGTATTTAGCAAAGTTTGCGGATTAGTTTCGCCCCCGGCTTTCCTCAGGTGCTGGTTCAGCGATGCGCTGTTATCCTGAACACGCATGAGCACTTCGCGTCGAAGCGACTGTCACGGGAGTCTTAGGGAATGAGCACCGGACGCTGGGGTGCCGGATTCAGTGCCGTCGGTCGGTTCGCCTCGGAAATCGAGTCTGCTGCCGCCGGTAAGGGGCCCCTTAAGCCCGGGTACGTTCTCGCCGGGGACGAGATCTTTCTCCTCGACCGGTGCCGTGAGGCCGTGCTGAAGGCGTTCGTTCCCATTGACCTCAGAGATTTCTGCCTCTCCGACCTCGACCTCTCTTCCACCCCGATTTTTGACGTTCTCGATCGCGCACAAACGCCGTCTCTCATGGCCCCGTTTCAGGTCATCTTCGTGCGCAACGTCCGCCAGCTCTATACGCGCGGAGCGAAGAAGGACGAATTTGCGTCACTGGACCGCTACTTCCGCTCCCCAAATCCTCAAGCTCTTCTGATCTTCGTCGCGGACTTCCTGCGCATCCCCACCGACACGCGCCGTATGGAGCTGGAAGACAAAGGCCGCTTCGAACGCCTCCAGGAAACTCTGGGCGAGCATTGCGGCATGGTTGAACTCGCCCGCGTAGGGGACGAAGACGCCATGCGCTGGGCCGCGGCAACGGCCCAGGCCGCAGACACCAGACTCGACCCTGATGCAGCTCGCGAACTCGTCGATGCCCTCGGGTCCGACATGATGCTCATTGCCTCGGAACTCGAAAAGCTGCTTCTCTACACCTCAGGACGCGGCCGCATCACTCTCGGCGATGTCGAGACCATGGTGCTTGCCGCCAAGCAGCGCTCGCTCTACGAACTTACAGATGCCATCAGCTCTCGGAACACGGCCAAGGCGCTGGCTCTTCTGAATGGTCTGCTCAACAGCTCCGACGCTGGCGAAGACGCCGCCATTGGACACCTCTACATGCTGGCGCGCACCTTCCGCCAGATGCTCGTCATCCTGGAGAAGAACGTCCGCGACTCGCGCGCCATTTGGCAGGCCCTTTGGCAGGGCTTCCGAATGCCCCCCTTCGCGGCAGACGACCTCATCCGTCAGGCACGCCGCTATAAGAGTCGTCGCGAACTCACACGCGCCTTGCGCCTCATCGCCCGCGCGGATCTGGAGCTGCGCTCCTCTCCACCAGACAAAAGGCTCGTGCTGGAGCGCCTCGTTTACGACCTTGCTTCCGAACCAAAACCCACACTCCCGGCCTGGGCCTCCGCGCAACTCTCCTTCGAGAGCTGAAACGGAAGGCAGAAGACTGGAAGCTGACAGCGTGTCGCGGTTTTCAGTAGACGCCGTGCTCGTTGAGCCAATGGCCGTATGGCTGGTCAACTTTTTCCACGTGCTCCTGGTACCAGGCTGGAAGGAACTCAAGCAGCGTGCTGAAGTGAACCGGCGCTTCGCGATTCACGTGTTCCAGCGCCGAATAGA
>Ga0207674_10000798_pt1 | contig 40990 bp, 30 predicted proteins | sample KBSCornC72_FD_184303 | JGI IMG/M metagenome (GOLD analysis project Ga0207674, IMG submission 184303) | Corn rhizosphere microbial communities from Kellogg Biological Station, Michigan, USA - KBS Corn C7-2 (SPAdes) (version 2) | ecosystem: Host-associated > Plants > Roots > Rhizosphere > Soil ... | reverse complement strand
AGACGCCGTATAGCCCTGCTCCGCCTTCGCCGTCGCCGCGGCGATCTCTTCATTCAGCCCTTCGGCAAAGCCGCCCTTCAACATGCGCTGGTGAAACGTCCTCAGCCGGTCGATGGCATTCGTCGACTCCGCGAGACTCTCGAAGGTGAAGTTCATCTGGTGCCGATACGGCACCGAGATCAGCAGAAAACGAATCGCCGATGCGCGATAGCCCTTCAGCAGAAGGTCGCGGAGCGTATAGAAGTTCCCCTCCGACTTCGACATCTTCTTGCCCTCGACCAGAAGGAAGCGCACATGCATCCAGTGCCGCGCGAAGGTCTTGCCGCTGGCCGACTCCGACTGCGCAATCTCGTTCTCGTGGTGAGGAAACATCAGGTCTTCGCCGCCCGCATGCAGGTCGAACGAGTCGCCCAGAAACTTTGTCGCCATCGCCGAGCACTCGATATGCCAGCCCGGACGCCCCGAGCCCAGCGACGTCTCCCAGTGCTGCTCGCCCGGCTTGACCGCCTTCCACAGCGCGAAGTCCCGTGCCGCGTCCTTCTCATACTCATCGACGTCGACCCGCGCCCCGTCCTCGATCCCCTCGAAGTCCTTCTTCGAGAGCTTGCCGTACTCGGGAAAGCGCGTGATGCGGAAGTACCAGCTCCCGTCCTCGGTCTGATAAGCGATGTCCCGGGCCGCCAGCTTCTCGATCAGCGCCACCATGTCTGGAATGCAGCTGGTCGCATGAGCCACCAGCTCCGACTGCTGAATGCCCAGCGCGTCCAGGTCTTCAAAGAAGGCCCGCTCGTACTTGGCCGTGTATTCGGCAATGGGTACACCGGCGGCGGCAGCGTTGCGGATGATCTTGTCGTCCACGTCGGTGACGTTCATGACGTGTTTGGTCTCGATGCCCTGCTGGCGCACAAACCGCCGCAGCACATCAACCTGCAGAAAGGTGCGGAAGTTGCCGATGTGGCCGTAGTCGTAGACCGTCGGCCCGCAGCAATACATGCGCAGAGCGGGCGCGCCCACCGGGGCCAGCGCTTCGATCTTTCCGCTCAGAGTATTAAAGAGTTCTATCGTTGCCACTTGCGCTCAATCCTGCCGCAGCCGAGCGCGAAGCGCGGTGCAGACTGCTCTCCTTGGAATCCCTGTCGATTTTATCCGATGCGCGGCCAGCTCCGGGCGAAAACGGACTTTCTCAGCCTGCGGACAAGACTCACCGCCTTGAAGTAACGCGACCTCAAGGACCGCAAACGCAATCAAACCAATGCGTCTTTAGGACCTGTTTAGTACATTCTCCCGTCATCTCAACTTTACGACCTCATTCACTACGTCGTCTCAACCGGAGCCGTGCAGGCCTCACGCTTCGTTGATCTGCCCCACATCGTCTCGACCACCCACCACTAAAATACGTCATCTCGACCGAAACCCTCCACAAATGCACGTCATCTCGACCGAAGCGAAGCGGAGTGGAGAGACCCCTGTATCTCCATCTTTGTTCTTGCTCCTGCCTGCTCCTATCGGTGCGATTCGCTCCAAGCTTTTAGTTTGTAAACAGATTCAGAGAAGTTGCCGAAAATCCCGGCCTTGTTAAGGGCACGGCTTCAGCCGTGCCATCAATGCCCCGCCAGCAGTGCGGCTTTAGCCGCTGAGGGCGCTCTCCACCCTCAACGGACTTTATGCCTGTCCCAGCCGAAGCTGCGGGGTCGCCGCCAACTCCTCCGACGCAAAATCGCCGGCCACAAACTTCGGCCATGCCGCCGCCGCGATCATCGCCGCATTATCGGTCGAAAGCGCCAACGAAGGAAACGCCACCGGCAGCCCGCGACGATCTGCCTCCGCCTGAAACCGCCTGCGCAACTCGCTATTCGCCGCCACCCCGCCCGACACCACCACGCCCCGCGCCCCAAACGCCTCCGCCGCGGCAAAGGTCTGGCGCAGCAGATTGCCCACCACGGCATACTGAAACGAAGCAATCAGATCGAGCGTCTGCGCATCGCAAAGTCCAGCGACCGCTTCGATCCCCGGCTTCGCCCCACCCATCGCGGCAAGTGCCTTGCGCCGCGCTTCGACACTCTCCCGCATCGCGTGCGTCTCGACATAACGCAGCACGGCAGTCTTGATCCCGCTAAACGAAAAATCGAACGTCGGCCCTCCCGAAGTCACCGGAGCCTTCTTATTCGGCATCGAAATTCCCTCGCAATGCACCCTTGGCTTGATCTGGCCGAAATGGAATGGCACCGCCCTCGGATTCCCCCGCACCGCCAGAGCGTCCATCCAAGGTCCGCCCGGATATCCCAGCCCCAGCAGCTTGGCCACCTTGTCATACGCCTCGCCCGCCGCGTCATCCACCGTCCGGCCCACGTTGCGATAACTCCACGCGCCCTCATCACTCCGCCGCGCCAGATCCCGTTTTTGCGTTGCCAGATCCCGATCCTGCGTTGCGAGGTATAGATGCGTATGCCCCCCCGAGACCACCAGCGCCAGCAGCGGCAGCTCCATCGCCTCTTTCAAATCCTGCCGCGCCTCCATCAGCACCGCATGGATATGTCCCTCCAGATGATTCACCCCGATCAGCGGCTTCCCGATGCCCCACGCCAGTGCCTTGGCATACGTAATCCCCACCAGCAGCGCGCCAGCCAGCCCCGGCCCCTCCGTCACCGCCACCGCGTCCAGATCGTCGAACCCCACGCCCGCCCGCGCCATCGCCTCCCGTACCACGGGAACGATGTTGCGCAGATGCTCCCGCGAGGCCAGCTCCGGCACCACCCCTCCGTAGTTGGCATGAAGCGAGATCTGCGAGGCAACGACGTTCGACAGCGCCGCGCTCCCCGCCCGAACCACCGCAGCCGCCGTCTCATCGCAGGAGCTTTCGATGCCTAGAATCAGGCCCGTTCTGCTATTCGCGTGCATATCCTTATCATAGGGGACAGTAATGACCATCCCTTCCAACCCGAAGTACCTCGCAGCCCGCGACATCGTCCTCACCCTGCGATCCGCGGGCCATCAGGCCTACTTCGCCGGCGGCTGCGTCCGCGATCTCCTGCTCGGCCACGAGCCCAAGGACTTCGACGTAGCCACCAGCGCCACTCCGGACGCTGTACAAAAACTCTTCCCCAAAACCCTCGCCGTAGGAGCGCACTTCGGCGTCATCCTCGTCTGCGATGAGGGCGGCATCACCACCGAGGTAGCCACCTTCCGCCACGACGGAGCCTACAGCGACGGCCGCCGCCCCGACGCCGTCCGCTTCTCCACCGACGCCCGCGAAGACGTCCTCCGCCGCGACTTCACCATCAACGGCATGTTGCTAGACCCCGTCGCCTTCGAGGCCACCGGCAATGCCTCCGCCGCCACTCTCGACTTCGTCGGCGGCCGCGACGACCTCGCCGCGAAGATTCTCCGTGCTATCGGCGAGCCCTCCCTGCGTTTCGCCGAAGACAAGCTGCGCATGTTGCGAGCCATCCGCTTTGCCGCGCGTCTTAACTTCGAGATCGAGCCGCGCACCCTCGCCGCCATCCACCACGCCGCTGCCGAGATCGGTCAGGTCAGCAGCGAGCGCATCCGCGACGAACTCACCCTCATGCTCACGGAAGGCCGCGCCCGCCAAGCTTTTGAATCGCTCGATTCGACCGGCCTCCTCCATCAAGTCCTGCCCGAGGCCGTGCGCATGCACGGAGTCCAGCAGCCGCCGCAGTTCCATCCCGAGGGCGACGTCTGGACGCACACCATGCTGCTGCTCGAAGCTCTGCCGCCCAACGCATCCCCCACCCTCGCCTGGGGAGCGCTGCTGCACGACATCGGCAAACCCGCGACCTACCGCGCTCCCAATCCCACTGACCCCAACGACCGCATCCGCTTCAACGGCCACGTCGAGGTCGGCGCCCGCATCGCCGAAACCATTCTCAACCGCCTGCGCTTCTCAAACGACGACACCGCGCAGGTCGTCGCTCTTGTCAAAAACCACATGCGCTTCGCCGACGTTCTCCAGATGCGCGAATCCACGCTGAAGCGCTTCCTCCGCCTGCCCCGCTTCGACGAGCACCTCGCCCTCCACCGCCTCGATTGCAACGCGGCACACGGCGACCTCACCCTCTACGACTTCGCCAAACAACACTACGAAGCCGCGCCCGCCGAGCAGATCCAGCCGAAGCTTCTCCTCACCGGCCGCGACCTCATCGCCCAGGGCTACCGTCCCGGCCCGCAGTTCAAGGCCATGCTCGAAACCGCCGAAGACGCCCAACTCGAAGGCCGCGCCACCACGCTCGAAGAGGCCATGGCCGTCGTCCACCAACACTTCGGCAACCCGCCCGCGAACTAATATCCAGCTCATTCGCTAAAACACCTCATCTCATCTCGACGAAACTCTAAAGCACGTCATCTCGACCGGAGATGCGGGGTCCCCGGCGAGTGGACTCGCTGGGGTGCAAGCGAAGCGGAGTGGAGAGACCCCTGTATTTGTCTTTGTTCTTGTCCTTGCCGTTCTATCCATCCACATCGCTCACCAGAGCAGCTTCTGTACGCTCACTAACCCAGCGCTCTGCGTCCTCACTGCACCATCCCCCGTCTAACCCGACAGGTCCCTTCTCAAAATGCATCGATCGCATCTTCCGCTTCTCCTCGCCAGCCTCCTCGCGTTCACCCCGCTCCACGCGGTGGTCATCGGCACCAGCACACCGGCAGAGCCCATCACCGCGGCCCGCATCGCCCAGCTCCCAGCCAAAGACCGCCCCGCCTGGACCGCCTACCTTGACCGCTCGCAGAAGCAGATGCGCATCGACCGCGCCACGCTCGCCTCCGAGCGCACGCCCGGCGTCGAACCTCCGTTGCCCAAAGAGAGCTTCGCCGCGCGCAGCATGCCGCTCCACCGCGACGCCGCCTGGTATGGAACCCCCGAAGCCCGGCACATCGCCGACGTCATCCTCAGCTTCCAGACGCCCGCCGGCGGCTGGAGCAAGAACCTCGACATGAGCGGCTCACCCCGTCTGCGCGGCCAAAGCTACACCGCGGGCGACCTCTCCCAGCACCTCAGCATCAAGGACTTTGACGCCCCCCGAGACCCATCCTGGAACTACGTCGGCACCTTCGACAACGACGCCACCAACACCGAGCTGCACTTCCTCGCGCTCGTCTCCGCCGCCACGCCGGGCAAAACCGGCGACGCTTACCGCGCCGGCTTCATCAAGGGCATCCGCTATCTCCTCGCCGCGCAGTTCCCCAACGGAGGCTGGCCGCAGGTATGGCCGCTCGAGGGCGGCTATCATGACGCGATCACCTACAACGACAACGCCGTCACCGAATCCGCCGAGACTCTTACCGCCGTCTCCCAAGACGACAGCGCCTACGCCTTCGTCCCCGCCGCCCTTCGCCGCCAGTCCAGCGCGGCCGCGCGCCACGCGCTCGACTGCATTCTCGCCACGCAGGTCATCGTCAACGGAAAACGCACCATCTGGGCGCAACAGCACGACGCGCTCACACTCGCCCCGGCAGCCGCGCGCAATTACGAGCCTATCGCCCTGGCCAGCGGCGAGAGCTCCGACATTCTGCTCTACCTCATGCAACTGCCGCATCCGTCGCCCGCCGTCGTCCGTGCCATTCGCGCGGGCGTGGATTGGCTGAAGTCCGCCGCCATTTACAACGAGGCATGGGTCGGAGGCCGCAATACGCCCGGCGGCCGCCACCTCCAGCCGCAGTCCGGAGCCGGTCCTCTCTGGTCGCGCTACTACAGCACCACCACGGGCAAGCCCATCTTCGGCGACCGCGACAAGACCGTCCACGACACCGTGGCAGATCTCTCGCTCGAACGCCGTAACGGCTACGCCTGGTACAGCGCCGGGCCCAAGCGCGCTCTCGACGCCTTCACCGCATGGAGCCCGCAACATCCCGTCGCCCCCCGCTGAGCGTCACGTAGAATGACGCATGGCCGCCAACGCCCATGACGTCCTCATCATCGGTGCGGGCATGGCTGGCCTTGCCGCGGCCTACTCTCTTGCCAGATCCGGCCTGCGTGTCCTTGTCCTCGAAGCGCAGCATCATATTGGCGGCCGCGTCCTCACCCGCCGCATCGGCGACGAAGTTATCGAGCTCGGCGCGGAGTTCGTCCACGGCCATCCTCCCGAACTGTGGTCGTTCATCGAAGAGGCCGGCCTCACCGTCCGCGAACGCGAAGGCACGCGCCTCACCTTCCATCACGGCGCACTCAGCAGCGACGACGAAATAGACGACCCCTTCCAGCCGCTCGAAGACCTCAAAAACTTCGACGGCCCAGACCTCAGCTTGGCCGAGTATATCGACCGCAAGCCCCTGTCGCCCGAGCAGCGCGGCGCCCTCATCGGCTACGTCGAGGGCTTCAACGCAGCCGACCACCGCCAAATCAGCACCGCCTCGCTCGGAGTCCAGCAGCAGGCCGAGGACGCCGTCGAAGGCAGCCGCCTCTATCACATCGTCGGCGGCTACGATCAGCTGACACACCACCTCGCCGGCCGCATCGCCGCACGCGGAGGCAGCATCCGACTGGGAGAGAACGTGCGCGAGATCCGCTGGCGATCCGGCCACGTCAACGTCCTCACCGGCAGCGGCAGCTTCTACGCTCCGCAAGCCGTCATCGCCGTCCCGCTCGGCGTCCTGCAAAGCGAGCGCATCCTCATCTCGCCCCGACCCGATGCGACTCTGGCGGCGGCGTCGGAGATGCGCATGGGCAGCGTCTGCCGCTTCACGCTGCTCTTCCGCGAGCGCTTCTGGGCCGGCCTTGCTCCGCAGCCGGATCTCAATGAGCTGAGCTTCCTCTTCTCCTTTGACCAGATGCCGCCCGTCTGGTGGACGCCCCATCCCGAACCCGGCAACAGCATCACCGGTTGGATTGGAGGCCCGCGCTCCACCGCGCTCGCGACGCTCGAGCCCCGCGCTCTTGGCCTCCTGGCGTGCGAAACCCTCGCCCGCATCTTCAACATCGATACACGTGACCTGCAGCAGCAACTGCTCGGCTGCTACACCCACAACTGGCAGAACGATCCCTTCATCCTCGGAGCCTACAGCTATGTCGCCGCCGGTGGAATGGATGCCTCCCGCCGCATGACCGAACCGCTCGCCGACACACTCTACTTCGCCGGAGAGCACACCGACGTCACCGGCCACTGGGGCACCGTCCACGCCGCCGTCCGCTCCGGCCTCCGCGCCGCCAACCAGATCCTCAACGGCTAAAGCATTTTTCCTGCAGGTGTAGCACGGGGCTGCGACTTCATGGGCGTTTTTCCCCATGAAAACGCCGCTGAACCTCTGTCCCGGGATTCACAGCAACAGGAAAAATGCTCTAACCACACCTATCTCTACAAGACAACAAAACACGTCATCTCGACCGAAGGCCGCAGCGGAGAGATGGCGTGTTCTGAATAGGCAGACGGCTTTTGCCGAGGGACGTGCTTCAAGTGAGCGGGCGGTTAGCTGTCCTTGCGGTAGAGGAGGTTGCGCATGGCCTGGCGGCGGGCTTCGTTGGCTTCGGCATTGGACTTGCGCTCGTCGGCATCCATGCGCTGCTTCGCGGTAGGATTGGCTGATTCTTCGGGGGCGCTGCACTCGGGGCAACGGTTAGCGAAGCCGGGCTTGTCGGGCTTCAGTTCGAACTCTTCGTTGCAGACGACGCAGACTTTGATCGGAAATGCCATACGGAACTTATGATACGACGCAGAGGGGGCAATTCCATCCGGCGTTTCCCCGGCGGTTGCCTTCCTCTCCAAATTCCACGTCATCAGCCCGGACACTCCAAAAGCACGTCATCTCGACCGAAGGCCCGCAGGGCCGCAGCGGAGAGACTCCTGTCTTTAACCTTGATCCCCGCCTCGCCTCCTGCTGCAATCTATCGGCATCATCCGCCGGAGCAGTTTTAGGACAGGTCTGGCGAGAGTTATCTGCCCTTGGCCGCGCGGCTGGCGAGCCTTCGCCTGCTCGCACGGGCCGCGCGGGCGTGGCACTCTGTCTGGAGGTTGAAGGCTTCGCGTATGGCCGGGAGCAGGCCGGGGAAGCGGCTCGCGATCTCTTCGCAGCGAGAGGTATTCTGCATCTCGACGCCGCGGCGCTCGCTGCGGATAAGCCCGGCCTCGCGCAGCGCCTTGAAGTGCTGGGAGAGGGTAGATTTGGGGACCGGCTTTTCGCTGACGTTGAGGAAGTTCGAGCAGTTCATGGAACACTGCGAGCCGGCGATATCGGCGTAGATCGTCGCGCGCACCGGATCCGAGAGCGCATAGAGAATGCCTTCGACCGTGACGTCTTCGATCGCGGGATGGAAGAGCGGCTTCATCACCCTTCATCGTAGCTCCATTCGGCAAATTGTTCAATAGTTCATATTTTCGGAACTAATGAATCCTGTGCCGCGGAAGCCTCATCCTATCGAACAGCAAATTGGCTGGAAGCCGTTGCGGACAGAACAGCCGCGCAGCTTCCTTCGACATCGGGGTTTCCAGAAACATCGGCAGTTTCAGAAGAGAAGAGGAATTATGAGCAAGCTTAAGGGCAAAGTAGCAGTCGTCACGGGCGCATCGAAGGGCATCGGAGCGGCCATCGCGAAATCGCTGGCCACGGAAGGCGCGTCCGTTGTGGTGAATTATGCATCGAGCAAAGCGGGCGCCGATGCCGTGGTCGCGGAGATCGTCGCGTCGGGCGGCAAGGCGGTGGCGGTCGGCGGTGATGTCTCCAAGGCAGGCGAGGCGAAGGGCATCATCGACGCGGCGATTAAACATTATGGCCGCCTCGATGTGCTGGTCAACAACTCGGGCGTCTACGAGTTCGCGCCGCTGGGCCAGATTACCGAGGAGCAGTTTCATCGGATCTTCAACATCAATGTTCTGGGGACGCTGCTGACGACGCAGGCGGCGAGCGAGCACCTGGGCGAGGGCGGAAGCGTGATCAATATCGGCTCGGTCGTCAGCAGCCTGACGCCTCCCGACAGCGCGGTCTATACCGGGACCAAGGGCGCCATCGACGCGATTACGGGCGTGCTGGCCAAGGAGCTGGCGCCGAGAAAGATTCGCGTCAACTCCATCAACCCCGGCCTGGTCGTGACCGAGGGCACGCACAGCGCGGGCATCGTCGGCTCGGAGTTCGAGTCGAATACGGTCGCGCAGACTCCGCTGGGCCGCTCGGGGCAGGTGGACGATATCGCTTCGGTCGCCGCGTTCCTGGCGTCGGAAGATTCGAAGTGGCTTACGGGCGAACGGATTTCGGCCAGCGGCGGTCTCCGCTAAAGCAGGTTTCGGCCTCGTGGCCCGACGGTCGAGACTAGGAGTTGTGGTCTCCCATCTTTTGTGGCAAACGTTGCACAAGGATGGGGACCCCGACAGGGATTTCTTAACCCCTGAGCGAGCGGCCCAGGCCGGAGAGCAGGAGCGTCAGGAAGGAGAGGCCACGGCGGCTGTCTTCGCTGTTGGCGCGTTTGAAAAGCTGCCAGAGGCTCGGCGGCTTCCGTTCCTGGCGGTGCTCCTGCGATGCGGCGACGGCGGAGCGGGAGAGCCGGTCGAGGGTCTCGGGGTCAAGCGCGGCGAGGATCTTGGCGGCGGCAAGCAGATTGCGGATGCCGGCCTCGCCCTCGGGGGTCTTGGCGTACTCGGCGAGCTTGCCGATGATCGTGTCGCGGGCGCTGACGAGGCCGTGCACGGTGTCGAGCAGGCCGTTGTCGTGAGCAGCCTCGAGGATGTCATAGGCGACGAGCAGGGCTTCGGCGTGCTCGCGGGGCGCGGCCGCGAGGCGGCGTTCGAGTTCGAGATGCGGATCGACGGGCTGGGGCTTGAAGGTGATGGGATTGGCCATGGGGCGGTTCCTGAATTTCTAAGTGCGATGATTCTCTGTCGCGATGCTCTCTATACCGTAGTGGATTCGATCTGGACGAGTTTGTCGCCGGGCGAGGTTCCGGGGAGGTGGTAGTCGGCGCGAGCCCACTTGCGCTCGACTTCGACGCCGTCCTGCGGGGTGCGGGTGCCGTAGCGGAAGTTGCGGCGCGGCAGGGGATTGCCGCCCTGTTCGGGGAGGACGGTCATGCTGACTGCTGTCTCCTTGAAGGCAGGCGTGTTGGTCTGGCGGTCGGTGTGGCTGCCGGTGAGCTTGTTGACCGGCTCTTCGACGGAGTTGAGCGGCATGTAGAGCTGCTTGCCCTGGACGCGGCCGGAGACGAGCACCTGCACGCGCACCTTGCCGTATTGCGAGGCGAGCTGGACGAAGCGGCCGCTGGCGATACCGCGCTCGGCGGCTAGCTCGGGTGAGACTTCGACGAAGCCGTTGGGGGTGATCTCCCGGATGCCGGGGGTGCGGTAGGTCATGCTGCCCTGCTCGAAGTGTTCGAGCAGGCGCCCGTTGTTGAGGTGCAGATCGTAGACCTCGCCGGCCTCTTCGCAGGGCTCGATGTAGGTGACCGGGAAGAAGCGCGCCTTGCCGTCGGGGAAGGGAAACTTTTCGGTGAAGAGCAGGGGCGAGTCCTTACCGTCCTTGTCGACGGGCCATTGCAGACTCTTGAAGCCTTCGAGGCGCTCGTAGTTGACGCCGGCGAACATGGGTGTGAGCCGGGCGACCTCGTCCATGACGTCCGAGGGATGTTTGTACTTCCAGTTGCCGCCGAGGCGGTTGGCGATGAGCTGGAGAATCTCCCAGTCGGGCTTGGATTCGCCGATGGGATCGAGCGCCTTGTAGATGCGCTGGATGCGGCGCTCGGTGCTGGTGAAGGTGCCTTCCTTTTCGAGTGAGGCGGCGGCGGGCAGCACGAGGTCGGCGTAACGGCAGGTCTCGGAGAAGTTGATGTCCTGCACAACTAAGAATTCGAGCTTCGAGAGCGCGGAGGTGACGTAGTTGGCATTGGAGTCGGAGGTGATGGTGTCTTCGCCTTTGATGTACATCGCCTTGAGCGTGCCTTCGAGGATGGCGTCGATCATCTGGTGATTGTCTTTGCCGGGGGTGGTGGGAAGGGCGACTCCCCAGTCGGCTTCAAATTTGGCGCGGACGGCTTCGTCGTCTACCTTCTGATAGCCGGAGAAGACGTTGGGCATGGAGCCGAAGTCGCTGGCTCCCTGAACGTTGTTGTGGCCGCGCAGGGGATAGGCTCCGGTGCCGGGACGCATGTAGTTGCCGGTGAGTAGAAGCAGGTTGGAGAGGCTGGTGGCGGTGTCGGAGCCGCCGCAGTGCTGGGTGACGCCCATGGCGAAGAGAATGCAGACGCTCTCGGCGGCGGCGATCTCGTTGGCGACCGTGATGATGGTGTCCTGGGGGATGCCGGTGATGCGCTCGGTGTAGGCGAGCGTATAAGGTTCGAGCGATTTTGCGTACTCGTCGAAGTGGTTGACCCAGCGGTCGATGAACGCAGGCTGGTGCAGCTTGTGGTCGAGAATGTAGCGGGCGACGCCGTTCATCCAGACGGCATCGGTGGAGGGCTTGGGGCGGAAGAAGATGTCGGCGCGTTCGGCCATCTCGTGTTTGCGCAGGTCGGCGACGATCAGCCGCTGGTTGCGGAATTTGTGGCTGCGCTTGATGCGGGTGGCGAGGACGGGATGGTTCTCGGCAGGGTTGGCGCCGACGATGACGACGAGCGCGGCCTGTTCGATGTCGGCGATGGAGCCGGAGTCGCCGCCGTAGCCGACGGTGCGCTGCAGGCCCATGGTGGCGGGGTTCTGGCAGTAGCGGGCGCAGTTGTCGACGTTGTTGGTGCCGATGACAGCGCGGGCGAGCTTCTGCATGAGGAAGCTCTCCTCGTTGGTGCACTTGGAAGAGGCGATGAAGGCCAGCGCGTCCGGGCCGTGGTCTTTTTTAATCTGGCTGAATTTTTTTTCGACGATGTCGAGCGCCTCGTCCCATGTGATCTCGCGGAAGCCATCGCCGTCGCGCAGCAGAGGCCGGGTGAGGCGGTCGTCCGAGTTGATGTGTCCCCAGGCAAACTTGCCCTTGATGCAGGTGGAGATGCCGTTTGCCGGACCGTGGGTAGGCTCGATCTTGAGGATGTGGCGGTCGCGCGTCCAGACCTCGAAGCTGCAGCCGACGGCGCAGTAGGTGCAGACAGTCTTGGTGCGCTTGACGCGGGCGTGGCGCATCTCGGACTCGATCTCGGAGAGGGCGAGGATGGGGCCGTAGCCGATGGGAGGCTCGATGGCCTTGACCACGTCGATCATGTCGTCGAGAACCTTGCCGGGCAGGTTGGTGAGGTAGCCGGCGTGGCCGAGCATGGACTTTTCCATGAGCGCGTTGCAGGGGCAGACGGTGACGCAGTGGCCGCAGGAGACGCAGGAGGAGCCATCGATTTTTTCTCCGCCGTCCCAGAGGACGCGGGGATGGTCGCTCTCCCAGTTGATGGAGAGTGTTTCGTTGACCTGAACGTTCTGGCAGGCCTCGACGCAGCGGCCGCAGAGGATGCACTGGTCGGGATCGTAGCGGTAGAAGGGGTTGGAGTGGTCCTGCGGGTAGGGCTTGTGGGTGAAGGGGCGCGATTGATGCTTCACGTCGAGCAGCGCGGTGGTGTTGTGCACGGTGCAGTTCTGGTTGTTGTTGTCGCAGACGGTGCAGTAGAGCATGTGGTTCTGGAGGACGCGGTCGAAGGCCTCGCGCTGGGCGATGTCGACGGCTTCGCCCGCGGTCTCGACGACCATCCCGGCAAGGGCGCGGGTGCTGCAGGCGCGGACGAGATCTCCATCAACTTTGACCATGCAGGTGTCGCAGGTCTCGATGGGGCCCATCTGCGGGTGGTAGCAGACCTGTGGGGTGGGCTTGAGATTGCGGGTTTTGGCGTAGAGATTGAGGACGTCGATCAGCAGTTCACCGGAGCGGATCGGGATGGGCAGGCCGTCAATGGTGAGCTGCGTGTTGGGTGTGTTGTCGGCAGGAGTATTGAGTAACGGTTTCATCGCGTCCCCTGGGAGCCTGTGATGCGTGCGAGCATGGTAGGCGTTTTCCGGCGACGGTGCCAGCGCGCGGAGGCGAGGACACGGGCAATTTGAAAGAGGCTTGCCGCTGCGCTGAAAAGCAGGATACAGGGGCCGGCGGATTCAAGGTCGAAGTGCGACAAATAACATCGGCGATCTCTATCGAGAGATTCACGATGCCATTTGCACATCACCTCAGCCCGAACACCCAAAAGCACGTCATCTCAACCGAACACTCAAGAGCACGTCGTCTCAGCCCGAATACCCAAAAGCACGTCATCTCAGGCGAATACTCAAGAGCACGTCATCTCGACCGAAGGCGGCGGTTTTGCCGCCGCAGTGGAGAGACCCCTGTATTTGCCTTTGCCTCTCCTGCCTCTCATCCATCCATGGCAGATAGAACCCCTGCGCCGCCTGAAACTTTGTGCTCAAATAGCCCTTGTGACCAGCAATCCATTCGACATCGGCAGCGTCTCCGTAGGCCGCGGCCGGCTCTTCCTTATCGCCGGCCCCTGCGTCATCGAGTCCGAGACCCACGCCCGCGCGATGGCCGACGCCATCGGGCGCATCGCCTCCGATCTCGGCATCCCCTACATCTTCAAGGCCAGCTACGACAAGGCCAACCGCACCTCGCTCCGGAGCTTTCGCGGTCCCGGCCTCGCCGAAGGCTGCCGCATCCTGCGCGCCATCGCCCAGGGCACCGGCCTGCCCGTGCTCACCGACGTCCACACCCCCGAGGACTGCAAACAGGCCAGCGAAGCCCTCGGCGACGTTGAAGCCGTCCTCCAGATCCCCGCCTTCCTCTGTCGCCAGACCGATCTGCTGGTCGCCGCCGCCGAGACCGGACGCGCCGTCAACATCAAGAAGGGCCAGTTCGTCGCCCCCTGGGACATGCGGCACGCCGTCGAGAAGATTCGCGAGAGCGGCAACCAGCGTATCTCCCTCACCGAGCGCGGAGCCAGCTTCGGCTACAACAACCTCGTCGTCGACATGCGCTCGCTTCCCGCCATGCGCGCCTTCGCCCCGGTCGTCTTCGACGGCACCCACTCCGTCCAGACCCCATCGGCCGCCAACGGAGCCTCCGGAGGCCAGCCCGAGTTCATTCCCGTGCTCACCCGCGCTGCTGTCGCCGCCGGGGTCGACGGCATCTTTCTCGAAGTCCACGACAATCCCGCCGCGGCCTTGTCCGACGGAGCTAACGCACTCCATCTCAATAATTTAAAGGCTGTGCTCCAACAGCTTCTCGCGGTCCATGAAGCCGTAAAATCGACTCAATTCTAATGTAACCGGAGAAATGGCCTTTCTCTGGTTACACACCTAAAATGTAACTAGAGAACCAGGTTTTCTCTGGTTACATTTCTGCTTGGAGCAAAAAAAACGGCCCCTCGCTAGAGGGGCCAATCTGCCTTGGTTCTCTCTGGTTAGGAGAGTTTTTTGCGAGCGCGCTCTTTGTCGCTGACTCGGCAAACTTGGTTGAAGGGCGGCTGGCGAAAGCCTCAGCCGCCCCTCGGGGAGGGCTGCTTACTGCTCCGGCGGCGCGCTCACTCCGGTTGGCTGGCCGCTCACGGCCTGAGGCGCACCCGGTGCAGCTGGCGCAACATTGCTGGCTGAATCGCCCATCTGCGCGAGGCTGTTGTGCAGCAGTGTCACTTGAACTCCGTTGGTGATGACCTTTTCGCCGTCCTCGGCCTTGGCCGTGTTGCGGCCCATGCCGGTACGGTAGATGCGGTAGATCGGAACCTGATGCTCGGTGACCAGGTAGCGGACGACCGAGTCGGCCATCGCCTGCGAGGTCTGCACGCCATTGCGGCTGTAGCCTTGGACCTCTACGATGTAGCCCTTCTCGCCAGCCAGTTTGGTGGCGATATCGTCGAGGTCAGCCTTGCCCTTGGGTCCAAGCGCAGTCCGTCCGCGAGCGAAAGGCACCGCAGTCTCCGTCACCTTCGAATATTTGTCGAGATTGCCGACCGTGTTGCCCAGGGCGTCGGTGCGGGTGCTCGCCGTGCCTGCCAAGGTGTTAGCAGTATCGGCAGTGTTGGCGGCGGCCAGCGCGCGTTGGTCGGCGGCGTCGGCAGCGCTCATGACCCGGCGAATGCCGGCCTGGGAGCGGGCGTCGACGTCGCGGATGTCATTGGCGTTCTTGGCCTGCAACTGGTCCAGTTCGTTGTCGCGATCCTTGATCGGATCGATCTGCCGCTTTACCCACTTCTTGCGGGCAAACGGATTCAGATGACCCCAGAAGCCTTCCTTGGACTCCACCTGGAGCGGCTGGCCGGTGGCGTAGGCGCCACCCTTTACTTCTTCCTGATTTGCGGCGGCCGTGCTGGAGCTTGCGGCGGTATTGTCGGTTGAGGTCTGGATGGTTGGTGCACTCGATTGCGCGAGCGCGGTGAAACCGATCGCGCTTCCTAAGATGAGAGCTGAGAGGCCAAAAGTACTGCCGGACTTCATCGTCATTTTTGCTCCTTCCAGAACAATCCTGCGTTTGTTGGTCAAACGTCGACGCAGTGACTAGAGCAAGAGCGATGCCAAACTAAAAATTTCTCTAAATTATTCAAAATAAATAACTTATCGGCTTAGATAAAGAAAGAGGCGATGGGAACGTTTGGAGGGTCTCCAGCAAAATCTTCCGGCTACCCGGTAAGTATTGCTGAGTCGGTGGGATGACACGGATTTTAGGGGAGGTCTAAATTAAAGTTTCTGAAGATGCCCTCAGTGGCTAAAGCCGCATTGCGGTCAAATCACTCACGGCATCCCTTCGGCTTCGCTCCGGATGGGGGTCTTGCTGATTCAGGCAAAACGCAATCCCCTTCGGGAATGACAAAACAAGGGAAGATACTTCATAAAAGATAAACAAAGGACGCTACCCCCGGAGAGGAGATAGCTCCCGGGCTGCGAAGATGCCCTCAGCGGCTAAAGCCGCGTTGCTGGCAAAGCGCTTGCGGCACAGCTGAAGCCGTGCCCTTAACGGCTAGACCTTAATCAAGACCTCCGGCTACTTTGTCTCGACACCGACGATCCGGACCTCGGGCATCTGCATGTTCCAGTTCTCGGGGATCGACTCGAAGATCAGCCGGAACTCCCGCTCGTCGTCCGGCTTAAGTGGTGACGAGGCGACGGACTGGGTGTCGATGTAGGGCTGCCGCGTCCGGATCAGGGTCAGCGGCATGGTGTCGATCTGCGGCGCGTTGCCCTCGAGATTGCCGAAGAGCACCTGGACGGTGATCCCGGTCACGGTGGCGCTGCCGGTATTTTTAATATGCCCGTCGACGAAGGTCGATTTGCCGCCCACGAGGCTGGTCGATTCGCTCATGGCCAGTTTCGACAAGGGAAGGCTGGCGGCATATGCGGCGAGCGGCTGGGCGTCAGTCGCAGCCGGCGCTCCCTTGTGCCGCCCCGACAGGACCAGCCCGATGAGCACGATGAGAACCACGACCGCGGCGGCCACCCAGGCCGAGACCGGGATGCCTCCGCCCGCTGGCGGCCTGGGCGCGAAGATCGCCGGTTCGACCGCCTTTTGCCCTGCTTCGCCCACTCCGTTGCCTGCCTGTTCCGCATCGCTCATAAGCCGAGATTTTATACCGCCCAGAAGAATTTCTTCTCGGAGGGAATCAAGCGAGGGGCGGCGACCTCGCTTATGCAAGAATTTCATCAAGAAATGGAACGAATAGGTGCATCATCACGTTATAAACAGCATCTACTCCTTACATCAGGAGAAGCATGATGGACTCCCCGAAAGACAAATCGCCATTCTCCGCGACAGAGCAATGCTCAGGGGCGCAGACGCTTGATCCGCCCGGTCTCTCCAATCTTCCGGAGATCGCGCACCCTGTCCGGACGGATCGCCTGTATCAGATCGCTGCCTTGACCGCCGGTTTGATTCTGCTCGCCACCGCTCTCTAAGCGCCGCCTCAACGATACGGCATGGCCTGGGCGCTGCCGGTCGCTGTGCGTTGTCCACTATTGCTTAGGGAAGGTCTGAATTAAGCCTCGTATACATTCCCCTCAGCGGCTAAAGACGCATTGCGGGCAAGTCATTTGCGGCATCCTTCGGCTTCATTCAGGACAGGCTGTTGAAGCCGCACCGTTAGCAGAACCGGGTTTAGTCGGAGAATCTTCAGTGCTATCTCTTGGATCTAAGTTTTTCCGGGTCCAACGAACGGCAAATACAGGGGTCTCTCCACTCCGCTTCGCTCCGGTCGAGATGACGTGCGTTTGAGTGCTCCGGTCGAGATGATGGGGTCTTTCAGCTTGACGTGATCTTTCGGTTCTTTTAGACAGGTTCTGAGAGTCGCTCGGAAAATTATTCTTGTTCCTTCCATCGCTCCGCGTACTATGATGAGCAGTCTTGGGCCCCGGCAGGATTCCTACGCATAGAACGCGGAGCGCACTTCATGGCGAAACCTGATCTCAACGCCCCCGACCCCGTCACCTCTCCCGCTCATTTCAAGGACAGCCTTGTTGACGCCGAGCGTCTGCTGAAGTATGCCGCCGAAACCGGCGTGGAGGTCGATGTCTCCACCCGCGCCGCGGTGCTGCAGGCACGCAGCATTCCCTACAGCCAATGGACTGAGGTGACGATCGAAAACCTGCTCGACGCGCTCACCAAACTGGCTGCCTTGATGAAGCCGGTGACGGCGGCCAGCCTTACGGCCTGGAGCAACGACACCAGCGCCACCGTCCTTTACTACCTGCGCGTGGCGATCATCCTGGCCTGTGTGATCGTGCCTGCCTCGATCGCCAGCTTCGCCACCTCGGCGCTGTCGAACTCGCTGCGCGCCGATATTGCCAGCGCCAACGATCTGGCGGTCAAGCTGCGTGCCCAGCTCGGAGCCGTTCCTCCTCCCATACCGGCTGGAGCCACCGTCGCACCGGCGCTTCCGCCCGGCGTCAACGAGGCCGAGATTATCTCCGAGTTGCAGGAATATGCTTCTACGATTCGGCTGATCGACTCCCGCGCCCGCGAGCTGAACTGGATGGTCCTGCCCCGGGTGACGCCTCCCGTACAAAACGGGCGCAACGGCACGAGGAACCGCGCCGTCTTTGAACTGGACCCTGTGCTCGCCAATTACTACGAGGCCCGCGACAGCGCCACAGCCACCTTTCAATCTGTCCGCTACTTCGCACAGAGCCTGCTGAATAATGTCTCGATCTTTTATGGAGCGATCAATACCTGCATTCTGCCGGTGCTCTACGCTCTGCTGGGGACGTGCGCCTATCTGCTGCGTAACTTCGAGAGCCAGATGAGCAACCACACCTTCATCCCGTCGCCGGCCAACTCGGCCCGCTTCCTGATCGCCGCGATTGGAGGGGCGGTGGTAGGGCTGTTCAATAACTTCACCATCACGCCGGAGGCCTCGGTGCCGCCGCTGGCGCTGGCTTTTCTCATCGGCTACGCGGTCGATGTCTTCTTCGCGTTTCTTGAAGGGCTGCTCAAGGCATTTACCAAAGCGGAGGTTCCTGCGCCGCCTCCGGTGGTTCATTCCTGATGCTCCTGGTCGGAACTGTGGTGCGGGCAAGGACGAAATACAGGGGTCTCTCCGCTGCGCCGCGACGAGGCCGCGCGGCTTCGGTCGAGATGACGTTCTTTGATGTTTGGTTTGGATAGCAGGTACCACCTACTCCACGATCACAAGGAAGATCACTTTGAAAAGGACTCTCTACGTCGCCGCTTTGCTTGTACTCTCCACTTCCCTTATCCATGCGCAGGCTCCAGCGCCCGCGGCAACTCCTGAGCCCGCTTCGGTTCCCGAGACTACTTCAACGCCTGCTCCGACGCCTGCCCCGGTTCCAGCTGCGACAGTTCCGGCGACGGCTCCGGTCGCGGCCGTCCGGCTGAATCTCGCCGGGACCTGGAGCCTGGACCTGGCCAAGAGCAGCTACGATCAGGTTCCGCCTCCGACTAGCGAGTTCCTTGTCTTCGCGCAGGCTGGGCCGGGCTTTACCGTTGGCGTGACCTCCGACAACGAACGCGGCAAGGAGGTGTACACGCTTCCCTTCACCGTGGACGGCGCTGAGACTCCGACTCCCAAAGGCACGTTCTCCGACACGGCCACGCTCCGGTATCTGAGCACGAAGGGCGAGTGGAAGGGAGCGGCGCTGGTGCTGACCCAGAAGATCACCTATGAGGGCGCTCCGGGGAGCCTGCAATCGACCTTCACTCTGTCGCCGGACGGCAGGACGCTGACTCGAGCCATGCACATCTCGGTCGATCAGGGAGAGTTCGACACGACCTCGGTCTACGACAAGCAGTGATGCCGGGCGGGATGGTAGCCCGGTTTGACCTTGACGGCCAACCTGCATACCCTTAAGGGGTGCTCATAACCCCGATCCAGCTAGTCGATGAACCGCTTGCAATAGACGAGACAATCGCACCGGGCGCGGTCGATTACACCGCCGATCTGCGCCAGGTGGGGCCGATGACGGTCCGGGGAGCCGCCGACCTGCTGGTCGAGCACCGCGACGCCGGTTCCGAGGTCAACGACATCCGGTTGCGGGCTGCGTATCATGGCGACTTCGAGATTCTCTGCGCCCGCTGCGTCGAGCCGGTGGCGCTGCCGCTGGGCGGAGAGTTCGACCTGATGTTCCGGCCCGAGGAGGCCGATGCGGTCGCCGGGGAACACGCAATTACCACCGATGAGACAGAAATCGGTTATTATCAGAAGAGCGGTCTTTCGCTTGAAGATGTGGTGCGCGAACAGGTGTTGCTCTCCCTGCCCGGCCGTACTCTCTGCAAGGAAGATTGCAAAGGGCTTTGCCCGCGCTGTGGCCAGAATCTGAATCTTGCAACCTGTTCCTGCGGCGACGCTCCGGCCGATCTGCGATGGAATGCGCTTGCGGGTCTGGCCGATAAGCTCGAGGTCAAGCACTAATCAAGTTTTGCTTCGTCGCCAGTGCGCCAGCGCATGGCAGCCGCAGCCGATCGAAAGGGAACCTGCAATGCCTAACCCAAAACGGCGTCACTCCAAGCAACGGACTGCCAAGCGCCGCAGCCACGACTTTCTGACCCCCACCGGCCTCTCCGAGTGCCCCAACTGCCATGAGCGCAAGCTGCCCCACCGCGTCTGCCGCAAGTGCGGCACGTACAAGGGCCGCGATCTTCTCGCGGTCAAGGAAGCGCGCTAGCATTCGTTCACCTTTTGAAGTGCACATCCTGACGCTCCAAGTCCCCTGCTGATGCCGATCGATATCGTTGTAGACGCTATGGGTTCCGACAAGGCCCCCGAATCCGAGATTCGCGGGGCCATCCTTGCTGCGCGCCAGTTCGACGTCCGTGTGCATCTCGCCGGCCCCGAAAATATCATCCGTCCCATCCTGCGACAGCACCTGCGCGGCCAGCACCTGCCGGTCTTTATCGTTCCCGCCTCGGAGTGGATCACGATGGACGACAAGGCGGCGCAGGCCGTCCGGTCCAAGCGCGACTCCTCCATGCGCGTCGGCCTTAAGATGGTCCGCGAGGGCCGCGCCGCAGGCTTTTTCACGGCAGGCAACACCGGGGCCGCCATGGCCACCGCCAAGATGGTGCTGGGCATGCTGGCGGGCGTCGATCGCCCTGCGCTGGCCACGATTCTGCCCACCACGGCAGGCACGCCTTCGCTTCTGCTCGATGTGGGCGCGAACGTGGACTGCGACCCCGACAACCTCGTCCAGTTCGCCGTGATGGGACACATGTACGCGCAGAACGTGCTGAAGATCCGCAATCCGCGCGTCGGCCTGCTCTCGATCGGCGAAGAGGATTCCAAGGGCAATTCCCTGACCCGCGACACGCTTCCCCTGCTGCGCGCGCTGCCGGGTATCAACTTCGTGGGCAACGTCGAGGGCCGCGACCTCTACAACGGTCATAACGACGTGGCCGTATGCGACGGCTTCGTCGGCAATGTAGCGCTGAAGACCAGCGAAGGGCTGGCCAAGCTGGTGACCGCATCGCTTCGCGAGTCGCTGAAGTCGACCGTGACCTCGCAGGTGGGCGCGCTGCTCTCGCGCAGAGCCTTCAGCGAGTTCAAAAAGCGGCTCGACTACTCGGAATACGGCGGCGTGCCGCTGCTGGGGGTTCGCGGCGTCTGCATCGTGGGGCACGGCTCCTCGAATGAGAAGGCGATCATGAACGGCATCCGCGTGACCGCCGAGTTTGCCCAGGCGCAGGTGACCTCGAACATCGAGGCGGCGCTGGCCGCGCCGCGGGCCGAGGCTTCTGCCGACTGACGCTGCGGCGCGCGATGTTTAATCACTAAACGTGTTTTTTGGCTTGGCTGCATGCAGTCGGTGGACATTTGTGGTCTCCCACCCTTTTGCGATGAGACTGCGAAAGGATGGGCACCCGAGCTGAAGTCCGAAGGCTGAACCGGCTTCAAAAGCTGCCTGAAAACTGCAATCGCTGCACGAAATCATTCGAGGACAACGGCGAAATACAGGGGTCTCTCCACCGCGCTTCGCTTCGGTCGAGATGACGTGTTTTCCGTTTGGCCTTAGAGCGGTTCTCCTCCGGATGTAGTTGCTGGTGATTCAGGCGAAACGCGGATTCCCTTCGGGAATGACAAACAAAGGAAGCTAAGTCTGAGAGGGAATAGCAGATTCTCAAGCGGAGTAGAACAGGCTGGCGAGCAGAACCGCCAGAACCGTCAGACTGACCGCCACGTACAGGCGGTCGCGCTCGAGCGCGAAGGCCACGACGGCAAAGACTACCCGAGCGATGGGAGTGGCGATCAGCAGGAGGACTCCTACCTCGATCAGCGCCGTCGGGTCGCCTGCCACCAGGAGGCGCAAGAGCGCAACAGGGCTGCGCAGGCCGGCGGGTTCGCCGATGAAGACGCGATAGTCCACTGCGCTCCCCGGATGGCCGCGGAGGTAGAGAATGCCGCCAGCCAGAACCACGGTCGAGGCCAGAAGCACGCCGATCTGCAGGAGACGGCCCATGACGATCTCCATGCGACGGTCGTTGAACGTTGAAGCGACACGGACTGTGGAAGTAACGCGACGGTTCATCAGATCCTCCCCCTCATGCCGTTCAGGATCATCTCCACGCCCATCGCCAGGATCACGATGGTAAAGATAATGCGCAGCAGCGAGACTCGCGCCCGGACCAGAAGGCGCGCGCCGAGCAGCGAGCCTGCCAGAACCCCCAGCATCACCGGGAAGGCCAGCCCCGGATCGACGTAGCCGCGGTGCAGGTAGATGCCCGCGCTGGCCGCGGCAGTGACGCCGATCATGAAGTTGCTGGTGGTGGTCGAGACCTTGAAGGGGATGCGCATGACCTGATCCATGGCCAGCACCTTCACCGCTCCGGAGCCGATCCCCAGCAGCCCGGAGAGGGTTCCCGCGCCAAACATGGTGGCAAAGCCAGCGGCGATTCGATCTACCTTGTAGGCGAGTTCTTCGCCGGTCTCGGTGGGATAGGAACCGGAGAGGCGGAGACGGTCCCACCAAGGGCTTCCCGCGCCGCCTGTACTCTCCGGATGCCGGCTCTGCTGCCAGGAGAGCCACGCCGAATAGAGCAGGACCAAGCCGAAGATGATGGTGAGCGCCCGCGTCGGCATGTGCGTCGCCAGAAATGCGCCGCAGATGGCGCCCACCGTTGTTGCCATCTCCAGAAACATGCCAATGCGGATGCTCGAAAAGCCCTCGCGGACGTAGGCGGCGGCAGCTCCCGAAGAGGTTGCGATGACCGAGATCAGAGAGGCCCCGATGGCATAGCGGATATCGACGTGGAAGACGACCGTGAGCAACGGAACCAGCACAACGCCGCCGCCAAGGCCGGTGAGAGCGCCGAGCAGCCCGGCTCCGAACGAACCGGTGAAGACGAGCAGGGTAAATAAAAGCACGGACATGATCGTTACATGGTTCGATGCCGGGAATCCCTAAGGACCTGTTTAAAAGCTCGATCTGCATTGGATTGATACACGAGCAACGGCAAAAGACAAAAGCAAATACAGGGGTCTCTCCACTGCGCTTCACTCCGGTCGAGATGACGTGGGTTGGGGCGGGTGTCCGGTGTGGGGTTGGCAGGTATGGTGTAGGGATCGTTACAGAATAAAGATCGCTACGGAATAATTGCTACGAAATAAAGGTTGCGCAATAACTTGTGTCCCGGGCAATGTGAAAACATCAAACTTAGATATGAGCAGCAACTGGACTTTGGCGGACATTCCGTCGCAGGCGGGCAGGCGCATCCTCATCACGGGGGCCAACAGCGGCATCGGCTATCATGCCGCCTTTACCCTCGCCCGCAAGGGGGCGCGCGTCATCCTCGCCTGCCGCGACCGCGGCAAGGGAGAGGCCGCGCTGCGCAAGCTGGACAGAGAGGCGCCGGGAACCGTTACTGAACTGGCGATTCTCGACCTGGCCTCGCTTGCCTCCGTGCGCGAGTTCGCGGCGCGTCAACTGGACAAGCGCCTCCCCCTGGATATCCTCATCAACAACGCGGGAGTGATGGCGCCGCCCAAACGAAGGGAGACCGCGGACGGCTTCGAGCTGCAGTTCGGCACCAACGTGCTCGGCCACTTCGCGCTGACCGGGCTGTTGCTTCCGGCGCTTCGGCAGGTCGAATCGGAGTCCGCTTCCGCGCCGCGCATCGTCACCATTGCGTCGATTGCGCACAAACGCGGGCAGATGGACTTCGACGATCCGCAGTCGCGGCGGAGTTACTCACCCATGGGGGCCTACCAGCAGTCGAAGCTGGCCAACCTGATGCTGGCGCTGGAGATGGACCGCCGGTTTCGCGCGGCGGGATCGAAGATCCTGAGCGTCGCCGCTCACCCCGGCGTGGCGAACACCAACCTCTTCCAGACGGGCGAACGCTCCACCGTTGAAGTCTGGACCCGGAGGGTTCTTGGCCATGTGATCGGCGCTCTGCTGAATACGGAGGCGGAGGGCGCGATCCCTACACTGTATGCGGCCACGGCGGGCGAGGTGAAGGGCGGCGGCTACTACGGGCCGCAGGGGTTTCAGGAGATGTGCGGCGAGGAGATCGGCCCGGCGAAGATATCGACGCAGGCCGGGGATGCCGCGGCGGCGGCGCGGCTGTGGGGGATATGCGAGGAGCTTACGGGGGTTGACTATCTTTGATCAGCTTTTCAGTCAGGGATGCTTTGTGGGGGGATGAAATACAGGGGTCTCTCCACTGCGCAACGGACGATGGAGCCGTCCGTTGCTTCGGTCGAGATGACGTGCTGCGTCGTTTTATTGCTGCATGGTTTCATTGCTGCGTGCTTTATTGCTGCGTAGTCCGATTGCTTCACCTGATGAAGACAGGTGTCTTAGTTAGCGGCGGTGGTTTTGGCCTCTGCTTCGGGTGAAGCGTTGAGGACGATGCTCTCCTGATCTTTGGTCTCCATTTGGGAGTAGAAGTTACGAAGCTCGGGGTATTCCTTGGTATAGAACAGGATGGTGCCGAGAAGATAGTTACGGTAGATGGTGACCGAGGCGGTAGCCGGCGAGGCTGCCATGTCATAGGCGGCAAACTTCTGGAACATGACCTTCTCGTTGGAGGGCAGCGACTCTATCTTCATCGTTGCCGGGAACTTGACGCGGATCGCATCCTGGTTTTCGAAGGGGTGGTCGAAGTAGACGGGGACTTCGCGCTTCGGGTGGGGGAAGCTGGGTTTGGCGTTGACCTCGAAGATGTCGGCGGGGACGAGCACGCGCTTGCCGGTCGAGGAACCGATCGTCCCCTTGACGAAGAGATGGACGTGCAGCGGTTGCTCGTAGTCGGCGAGTTTCTCGATGGAGGTCACCTTGACGTCCATTCCCGCCGGGAGAAGGTCTTCCACGTTGGCGCGGAGATCGTGCTCGAGGCTGGTGGCGTCGCCGGTGAGGGAGCGCTGCCGCCAGCTCAAGGCCGGGTCGCCCATGTAAGTCATATCGACGGTGCCGGTGGCAACTCCGTGGGAGTCCATGGTGAGGTCGGCGACGCGCTGAATCCGCGAGGCGGTGTAGGGCTCGCCGGGCGAGTTGGCGAAGGCGGTGCCGCCCTCGACCTGGCGCAGGCCGGCGGTCTGGGTGTGCTTCCAGGCGAGATGGCCGAAGGCGCAGAAGCGGGAGCCGGGGTCGAAGAATTTTTCCTGGCCGTTGACGTTGACGATGGCGATATCGTCGTCGAGTTGTGAGAGGCTGAAGTAGCTTTTCAGGAAGATATTGCGGTCGCGGTTGGTGACGGCCATGACGTAGGCCTTCATGCCAGCGGCGCGCGCCATGGCGACGAAGAGATCCGAGAGCTGGTCGCTGCTGCCGCGCTTGCGCTCCCATACATCGTCGGTGGAGCGGACGGGCTTGAGGCCCTGCGCCTTCTCTTCGGCGTTCGAGTGCTCGCGGGTAAAGTCGGTATTCTCAAGCTGCATGACGGCGGCGTAGAACTTGCGCAGCTTCTGCTCGTCGGTGTCGGACGGAGCGGCCAGTTCTTTGACGGCGGCCTTGACGCCGGAGTCGGGGCCGATGAACTTGTCGTGCATCTTCGACCAGTACTTGCCCTCGCTCTTCCAGAACTCTTCGCCGCTGCGGTAGGGGGTGTAGTAGAAGAGGACGCGATAGCTGAGGCTGGAGATGGGCGGCATGAAGTCTTCGTCCGGCATTGGGGGAATGTCGTGAACGTCGAGTTCGAGAACGCGCTGGCCGGGCTGCATGTTCATGGGCGGATAGGTCGTCTGCTTTAGCTCCACGCCGGGCGGCAGGATGGGAGTCCAGGCGATGGCGTTGGTCAGCTTGCCACGATCGTCGTTGGTGACCAGGGTCTTGTTGGTGGGCTTCCAGACATAGTGGGCCTTGCGCGTGTATAGATCGGACTGGATATACCACTGCGGGGCCATGAAGTAGTTGTCGTCCAGGTGGCGCTGGTAGCGGTACTCGATGATGCTGCCGACCTCGACGTCAGGCAGGGTGAAGACCTTGGCCATATATTTTCTGCCGCGGGTCTTCTCGATCAGCTTCTGGTAGGGCTTGCCGGTGAAAGGGATGATGGTGCCGTCGGGGTGGATGGTCCGGCCCTCGATGTTGCCGATCGAGAGGCTGCCGTTGTCGAAGCTGGAGGAGTAGCGCAGCTCGACGTTGGCGTACTGCTTGCCGCTCTCGGTGAGCACCTTGAGGCGCACATAGGTGCTGAGCGTGTGCATGCTGTCTTCGGTGATCTCTTCGCGATAGAGATAGACGGCGGCAGCACCGGGGACCTCCGGCTGCGAGGTCATGGAGAGCTCTTCCGGGGTGGGCGGCGTCCAGGAGTCAGCGCGGGCCGGCAGGGTCAGGACGAGCAGGACCGCAAGGAACGAGACAGGAAGAATTCGGCAGGCAGACAAGCGGTTCATAGGAGTCTTTCCCTCTTAGGTTTCGGATTGGCAGTGCAAACAAGCAAGACAACAGGGTGAGGCATGGGCGGAGCTATTGCTTTTTAAGGACGGCGCGGCTCTGCTCGTCGGCCGCGATGACGCCGGCGAGCTTCTGGAGGTCGTTGTATTTGTCGGCCGGAAGCGTGACCTGGCGGACGGTGTAGGTGCGGGTGTAGCGGAGGACGTTGTCCTCGACATGGCTGGAGCTCTCGTAGGAGGCGAAGCCGAGGTCGAGCTTGACGGGATCGGGTGTCTCATCGACGGCGTAGCCGGGCGGCAACTCGATGCTGAGATCGTCGATCGCCTGCATGGTCTGGCGGAGATTGATGGGGACAAGGCGGGGTTTATGGTCGGTTTCGAGCGCATCGCTGCCCAAGGCCCGGGGGCGCACCATGAGCAGCGGTCCCATGACTTTGCCGAAGTGGCCGGCGCTGAGGGTATACGAGGTGGTGAGGTCTTTGTTAAGAGCCTCGGCGTTGTGCACCTGAAAGCCGGAGACGGTGAAGGTGGTGAAATCCTGGTTAAGGACGTTGTCGAGGAAGTCGCTCTGCCGCTTGGCGTCTTCCATGGTGTACATCCGGCGGCGGCTCTCGGAGACGTCGCCGAAGCGCTTCTCGGTGACCGTCCCTGCGAGCGAACCGTCGGGCTGTAGCTGGAAGCGGGCGGTGCGATGGATGGTATTCAGCTCCGGGGGCAGGATGGGAAGCGGAACGATCTGACTCTGGTCGCCTTCGAGGAGCAGACCATAGCTGCCCTGGAGACCGTGTTCGAGCTGGCCGAAGGGAGTCTTCTCCCATGTCGGATCGAAGATGAGATAGCGGCGGCCATTCTTTGCCGTGATGACGCTATGAAGTTTGGGCGAGGTGTAGCCCTCGGGGATTTCGATGGCGGCGACCATATGATTGCCGACGATCGAGGGCGCGTCGGGAGCGATGACGCCGCGGCGCGTATCGACCATCATGAGCGCGGAGTGAATGCCGACGCTCGAGAGCATGGCGGAGAGCAGAGTTGCCTTATCCTTGCAGTCGCCGTAGCGGTTGCGGAAGACGTCGGCGGCGAAGTGGGGCTGGTAGCCGCCGATGCCCATCTCGATGGCGAAGTAGCGGACCTGCTGCTGGACGAACTCCGCGATGGGCTCGACCTTGTCGTAGAAGTCAGTCTTGCCGGCGGCCAGTTCGACGGCCTTGGCGGCGATCTCAGGCGTGGCGACGAGGCGATCTTTCGCGAGGGTCTGATACCACTCGCCGATGCTCTTCCAGGTGCCGTCGGTGGAGGCGGGAAGGCCGGGACCGGTGTAGTGGACGGTCATGCGCCCGGCCAGAGAGCGCGCGGCGGGGCGATAGAGGACATGGTTGAGATCGATGGCGGGGACGTTCGTCATCTCCCAGCGCCAGCGCCGGTCTTCAAGATCGGCGGCCTTGATCTCGCCGTGATTGGCCCAGACGGTACCGTAGGTAAAGCCCGGCGGCAGCTCCAGCGTGAAGGACTGGCTGAGGCTGGGCAGATCGCCCTGAAAGAACCAGGTCTTCTCGGTGAGCATGGGGCGGATGCGCTGCTCGTACTCGTAAGCGACGATGCCGCCGGGGTCGCGGCCGGGAGCACGGGCCAGTTTAACTTTGTCGTCCTCGAAGAAGTTGCCCTGACCGGGATAGCCGTACTGGACGATCTCGCTGTCCTTGAGCGCATATTGATGGCCGTCGGGACCGATGCTCCAGACGTGGAGCGAGAGGATCTTGGTGTCCTGGTCGAAGGGAACGGCGACGATGGCGTCGTCGCGACCCTGGGGGCGGAGGATTTTGATGACCTGCCGGTAGTGCTCGGTGGCCTGACCGTTGGGAGCGACGGTGTAGGTGGTGTCGTCGAGCAGAACGACGGCGTCGGTGTCGGCAGGATAGACGGGCAGCTTTTGCGCGGCGGCCGCGGTCACCCAGTCGGGAACGCTGTCCTGTTTGGCGAAGCAGGCAGGCACGGCGGTGAGAACGATAAGGACTACAGCAGCGAGGCTATGCCTGCGGGCCCTTTGCGACGGTCTTACACGGTGTGTCATCAGGCCCCTTGCACGCAACTCTTCCGGCCCCAGGGGATGGAGGCTCAAATCGGAGGTGAATGCGTGCGAATGTTATACGACGGGGCAGAGTCGCAGATCAAGATAAATCGCTTGAACCGCCATTCGCGGGGACGCGATGGTCGTCTTTGGGCATGGACCGGCTCGCCGAGGAGATGAAAAATACAGGGGTCTCTCCACCGCGCCGCGCGATGAAGCCGCGCGGCTCCGGTCGAGATGGCGTGCATCTCTTTTTGACAGATTTTATGAGGATGACTGGAAGCTACGCGGCGGCGCTACTCGCTGAGGACCGCCTTGGTGAGATTGCGGGGATGATCAACGTCGATGCCACGGTTGATCGCCGTAAAGTAGGCCAGCAGTTGCAGTGGCACTACTTCGTAGAGCGGCGCGACGTACTCGGCGCAGTGGGGGACAGCGATGGTGTAGCGGCTGAGAGCGGCGATCTGCTCGTCTCCCTCGGTGACGATGGAGATGACCTGAGCGGACTGCTTTTTGAGGTCGCGCAGCAGGTTCACCGTCTTCTCGTAGCGCAGCAGCGAGTCTGGAGCATGGGGGTCGCGGGTGGCGAGGACAACCAGCGGCGTCTTTGGATTCACCAGCGCGTTGGGGCCGTGCTTCAGCTCTCCGGTGGGATAACCCTGCGCCTGCATGTAGGCCGACTCCTTGAGCTTCAACGCGCCTTCGCGCGCGATGGGGTAGTGGACGCCGCGGCCGAGGAAGAGAAAGGCCTCCGCCGATTGCAACTCGGCTGCGATCTCCGATACCTGTTTCTCCCATCCGGGCAGCATGGCCGCCATGGCCCCGGGGACTGCGCGCAGTTGCCGGACGTGCGACTCGATGACGGCGCGGGTCATCTTGCCGCGGATGCGCGCCGCATAGAGCGACAGCAGAGAGACGACCAGAAGCTGCGTGGTGAAGCTCTTGGTAGCCGGCACGGCGCGCTCGACGCCCGCCTTCGTCGGCAGCGAGCAATCGGCGAGCCGAGCCATGCTGGAGGCGTCGTTGTTCGTAATGGCGATGGTCGACGAGCCGCGGGCGATGGCCTCGCGCAGAGCTTCTGACGTGTCGGCGGTTTCGCCCGACTGCGAGATGACGAGGAAGCAGGGGTCTTTGAGGGTCTGCGTGGAGCGGTAGATGTACTCGCTGGCGTACTCGACGTCGACGGCGATGCCGGCCATGTCTTCGAAGAGAATCTCGCCCACTTGACCGGCGTGGCGGCTGGAACCGCTGGCGGCGATGAGAATGCTCTCCTTGCCGACGAGCGCCTGCCGGGCGGGGAAGAAGATCTCTTCGCGCAGGCAGTCGCCCTCGCTGTAGGTGTCGAGCGTGTCGGCGATGGCGGCGGGCTGCTCGAAGATCTCGCGCAGCATCGCGTGGGGGAAAATTCTGTCAGTTGCAGCCATTGGTTTCTCTCCAAGCGGGGCTAGACGAACTGCGCCCACGCAGCCATCGACTGGCGTGGGCGCAATGCGTCGATCGTACTACTCGGCAGGGGCCAGACGCCGGGACTTATTGCCCGGCGGCCGGCGCTTTAAGTTCGGGATTCTTGCCGGCGCTGATCAGGTTTGCCATGATGCGGAACGAGCCGGGGACGCCGTCGGGCATCTGGCGGAAAAAGGCATAGGCCAGATAGACATAAGTGCCGCTGCCGTAGCGTGCGTAGAGCAGCCCGCCCTTCTGCGGGTCCTGGTTGGTATCGTGCGTTTCAGTGAGAGCGATGTATTTGGGGTCCCACTCGCTCATGAAGTCGTGGCCGCGCTCTTCGACCCAGTTGTCGAAGTCCGCGGTGGTGATCTTGTTGGGCCAGTTGAGCAGCGGGTCGCTGGGTGCGAGAATCTGGACGGCGTTGTTCTCTTCGATCACCTTCTCGGGATCGGAGGAGAGGGTGAGCGGGTAGGGGCCGTAGTTGTGGTCGTACTCGGGCGTCTGGTACTCGACGACCACAGTGCCGCCGTTCTTCGTGTAATCGAGCAGGCGATTGTTGAAGGTGCGCAGCTCGGGACGGGCGGCGTAGGCGCGGATGCCGAGGACGATGGCGTCGTACTGCGCCAGGTTGCCGGAGGCGATGTCCTGCGCGGAGAGGAAGGTGACGTGGACGCCGATGTCCTCCAACGAGCGAGCCACGTCGTCGCCGGTGCCCATGACGTAGGCGACCTTCAGACCGGGCGCGACCTTAACATCGACGCCGGTGGTGCGGTAGGTGGCGGGACGATAGTAGGGATAGGGACGCAGGCCGGGATAGCCGACGGTGACGAATCCCTGGGTGTACTTCTCGCCGTTGTAGTCGGCGACGGCGGTAATGGTGTAAGGCTTGGCCTGAACCGACTGCGGCGTGACGCGGAAGACGATGTTCTTCTCTTCGCCATCGCGCGTGGTGGCGAAGTCGGCGACAGCGGGATTCGATGTCCAGCCGCTGGGCAGATCGAGATGAACCTGTCCCTTTGCCGGACCCTTGACGCTGCTGCGGACTTCGACCTGCAGGGCGAGCGTGCTGCTGGCGAGGGGAACGATGCCAGCCTGCGGCGAGACGAGCAGTGAGATGGCCGGGGCGACCAGAAGAGGCTCAAGTACGGGTCCCGTGCCGGGGATGCGGTCGACGGTCTGCACGACGCCGTCGAGCTTGATCTGCACGTTCCGGTAGTCCACCGTCGCTGCGGCCGAGAGCGGATAGGGCGAGGTGGGCAGGTTGAGATAACGAGGGTCGTTGATGTCGTAATAAGACTGCTCGAGGTTGGGGCGGCTGAAGTAGGGTTTGGTCAGTTCCGCCTGCTTCGGCGCGACCACGGCAAAGGTCTCGTCGCGGGTCTGGCCGGGAGCGACGGTGCCGGTGACGGGCGCCTTCGAGGTGAACGACCAGCCGGGGCCAGCGTGGGACTTCAGGTCGATTTTGGCGATGGAGACCGTATCGGGACTCTGGTTCGCGACGTGGACGTGGACGGTGAATGCCTGGCCGGGGATCACCGTCTGCGGCGTGGGCAACTGCGTCGACATGTCGCCCATGGGACCGAAGCGGCGCGGGCTGACGCCGTCGACAACGTTGGCCATCAGGGCCAATCCCAGCGACTGCTCGAGGGCGGTGTTGAACTCGCGCTGCTTGACGGTGAGTTCGTGGGTCATGTTGTAGCGAGCCTCGGCGGGGAGCTTGCTGCTGCCGATCGCGGCGAGCAGGTCGTTGGTCTGGGCGAGGCCCTTGGCCAGCGCGGGAGCGCTTTTGGCGGGGTTGGCCGCGTCGAAGTCTTTCATGGCTTCATCGACGGAGGCGCTGAGCGCGTTCAGCTTCTGGCGCCACGCAGCCTGCTCGGCTTTGGGAGCGTAGCCGGCGATGCCCCCCAACGAAATATCAATGCCGTCGAAGAAGCTCGCCTCATGCGCCGCCGGGGCGGGAGTGCGCGAGGCGTAGAGATGATAACCCGAGTTCGCGGCGCCGGGCAGCGGTATGCCGATGCCGCCGTTCTGCGACTTCTGGTTGGCGAGCCCCTCGCGGGCTACCTGAAAGTAAGAGAAGCCGAACTGCGGGTTGTAGGTTCCGGAGGGGATCTCGACGTTGACCGAAGGGATGCCCTCGATCCAGGTCTTGTCGACATAGTTGCGGAAGCGGACGGGCTCCCAGTGGCCGGTGGCGTAGTCGTAGATGCCCTTGTCGGTGACGCGCGCAAAGGGAACGCGGGCGTAGACCTTCAACGGGGTCCAGGGCAACAGTCCCGCCTTGATCTGGTCGGGAAACATCTTCGGATCGCCAGCGGCGTTGTAGGCTTCCTGCGCCATCATGCCGGAGACCTGATGCTGGCCGTGCCCGTCGGAGACGTTGCCGGCGAAGACCGAGGTCACGACCAGGGGACGGGTCATGCGGATGACGCGGACGACGTCCGAGAGAACGCGATCGTGGCCCCAGGTCTTGAGCGCCTCGTCGATGGTCTTGGAGAAGCCGAAGTCGGCGACGCGGGTCCAGTACTGATGTACGCCGTAGTAGTTGCCGGCGGCCAGAAGCTCCTGAGTGCGCATGGTGCCGAGCTCGTCCCAGTAGTTCGAGGTCATGACGTTCTGTCCGCCTTCACCGCGATTGAGCGTGAGAAGGGACGTATCGACGCCCTGGCCGCGGCTTTCGTAGGCGAGCATGCCGCCGTCCTCGTCGTCGGGATGAGCGACGACCATGGTGAGGCTGGCGCGGGTGTGCAGCTTTTGCAGGCTCTGCCAGAGACCCGCCGAGCCGCGGTCGATGGCGAGGGGACGAGCGAGCGGCTGGCGGTAGGGAGCAGGCTGCGGCGAAGTGTGGGCAGCAGCCTGGGGGCCCTGTGCCACGACAACCGTTCCACCGGCAAGGAGGAGCAATGCAGTCAAAACGCTGAGAGGGAAATGGCGGGGTCGGCGGAGTGCGGCAAAGCTCATTGCGAAGGTCTCCTCGATGGCGGCGATGGTTTTAAGCGTGGGTAATGGATATCATGCAAAAGAAACTTTGTAAAGTTTACTAACTTATGTAGAGTAAGATCGTGACGAAACGGGCAACAGGAAAAAGAAGAGCGAGCCACCGGGAAAAAATGAGCCTCAAGGATTCCAGCGATTCCACGCCCCGGGCGTACCCGAACGACCAGGAGAAGGGGCCGTCGCGGCCGTCGCACCTGCGCCAGGTGAACGCGCGCTGCCTGCTGCGGCTGCTACGAAAGCATAATCCCTGCTCGAAGGCCGACCTAGTGCGCCTCTCCGGGCTGAGCGCTCCGACGGTGTCGAGCGCGGTCTCATACCTGGAGGCGCAGGGCCTGATCGAGAACCTGGGCGAGGGCGAGTCGAGCGGCGGGCGTCCGCCGGGACTGCTGCGCTTCCGCGCCAGCCACGGCTGCGTGGCTGGCGCCGATATCGGTGGCACCCGGCTGCGCATGATGCTGGCGGACCTGAACGGCACGGTGATCACGCAATGGTCCACGCAGTTCTCCGAGAGGCAGAAGACGCCGAAAGCCGTGTGCGCACGGATGCACGAAGGGCTGAAAGCGATGTGCCAGGAAGGCGGGATGCCGCTGCGCAAGGTGCTGCACCTCACGGCCGGAGCGCCGGGCATCACCAACGTCCGCACGGGCGTCGTTCTCTCCGCGCCGAACCTGAAGGCATGGGACGACGTTCCCCTGCGCGCCATGATCGAGAAGCAGATGGGCATTCCGGCGGTGATCGAGAACGACACCAACCTGGCGGCCGTCGGCGAGCACTGGCACGGATCTTCAGCGGGCATGGAAGACTTTATCTTCGTCGCGCTAGGCACGGGCGTGGGCGCGGGGATCTTTCTGCAGGGACAACTCCACCACGGCTCGGCGTGGAGCGCCGGCGAGATCGGATACATGGGCGTCAACGGCCTGCCGCGCGAGGCTCTGCGCGTGCGCTCGACCGGACAGATGGAGCGCACGATCGGCGGCGCGGGCATCGAGGCGGAGTGGCTGCGGGTTTTAAAGCGGTCTGGCAAGGCCGGCAAGACAGCCCTGGCCAAGCTGCGCGCCCCGCAGATCTTCGACCTGGCGCAGGACGGCGACCCGCTGGCCGAAGAGGTGCTGCTGTACGCCGCCCGCGTTCTGGCCGACTGCCTGGCCAGCCTGGCGCTGCTGCTCGATCCCGAGACAATCATCCTGGGTGGGGGCGTAGGCTCTCACCCGGAGCTTTGTCGATGTACGCAAAAGCTGCTGGAGCAGAACGAGTTTGCCCGTCCGTTGCTGGTTGCAAGCTCGCTCGGCACGCAGGCCCAGCTTCACGGGGCGATCTCGGTGAGCCTGTCCGCTATTGAAAGCACGCTGCTCACCTAAAAGATTCGCAGGATTTTTATATTGACATTGCAGGATGGGTTCTCTATGCTCACCACCATTCGATACTTTCTAAGTAGATTTTACTAAGTATGATTGATTCTAAGCGGTACGGAGCATGAAGCCGGTTCAAATCCCAGGAGGCAATCCGTGACTATCCTTCACCTCGTTCGTCGTTCCATTCTAGGCTCTGCCGTGGCAGCGGGGCTAATCGCCGCCTCGGTGAACATTCCCGCGTGGGCGCAATCGCAATCGATCAACGGCACCATCCGGGGACAAGCGACGGATGCCAGCGGAGCGGCTCTTCCGGGAGCGGTGATTTCGATCAGCAACCCGGAGGTTGGGTACTCCAACCAGATCGTCAGCGGAGACGACGGCTACTTCGTGCAACCGAATCTTCCGCTGGGCACCTACAAGGTTACGGTCAGCAAGGACGGCTTTTCGACGTTGAACTTCGACAGCGTCGTACTCAACGCGGGTACCGTGAGCGTGCTCAACGCGAAGCTGGCGGTGGGGGGAACGACCTCGACGGTCGAGGTCACGGCCAACGCCTCGCTGGTCGATCCGGCGACGCTGAACCTGCAACGCACGCTCAACGCGCGCGAGGTGCAGAATCTTCCGCTGGTCTCGCGGAATCCGTACAACTTCATCATCTTCCAGCCGGGCGTGAGTGGCCATCCGAATCCGGAGCTGGGTATTCCGCGCACCCTCAACACCAATGGCCTGCTGGACCGCATCAACTACCAGATGGACGGCATGGTGAACACGCAGAGCGACCGCATCGGGCTGCGGCTGTTTCCTATCGGCAACATCTTCGTCAAGGAAGTGCAGACGGTCTCGAACTCCTTCGCGCCGGAGTTCGGCGAGACCTCGGGCAACGTCTATAACGTCATCTCCAACAGCGGCACCAACAGCTATCACGGCGTGTTCCAGTACATTCACCGCTGGGTCGACGCCACGGCGTATCCCTTCTTCGTGCCTCACACGCAGTCCAAGCCTGACCTGCAGCTTACCGACTATTCGGCCAACCTGGGCGGCCGCATCATCAAGGACAAGCTCTTCTTCTTCGGCTCCTATGAGAAGCTGACCCGCGGTTCGCCGGCCGCGGTCACCATTACCCCGGCTAACGCCGCCGCGCTGGGCATCCCGGCCGACCAGCTGGTTGCCGCTCCCGGTTTGCTGCACGGCACGTTTACCGACGAGCGCGTGGACTGGAATATCAATAAGAAGAACTCGGCGTTTGTCCGCTACAACTACTTCAAGAACAACTTCCCCTTCAATACGCAGGTAGGCGGGATTAATACCAAGAGCACAGCGTCGGACTTCCTCGATCGCGCGCACGTGATCGCCGGGCAGCTTACGACCACGGTCAACGACCATTTCCTGAACGAGCTTCGCTTCTCCTGGCCGTTCCGCAACAACCAGCACTTCGCCGGACCTTCGGGCGGGACTGGCCCGGCCATTCTTATCCCGGGAATCGCCGCTCTGGGCGCCTCCAGCAACGCCGGCGACCAGTTCACCGACAAGGTGCCCAGCGGCAGCGACAACGTCAACCTCATTCTCAACAAGCACGCCATCAAGTTCGGCTTCAACTTCGCCGAGCGCATCAACCGCCAGCGCGACCTCACTTTCAACCAGTACACCTTCAGCAACACCACGGCCTTCTCGGCGGTAGAGAACTACCTGCGCGCCAAGAACGGCATCGATCCTTACGCTTACACCAGCTTCTCCAGCAAGACCGACAGCAAGGGCATCGGCTACGCGTCCAAGTTCTGGGGCGGCTACGCGCAGGACACCTGGCAGGTCTCGCCGCGGCTGCTGGCCATCTATGGCATTCGCTACGACCGCTTCCAGGGACCGGCCTCCAACCCCGACGCGCTCTATCCGAACTCGCGCAAGTTCAATATTCCGAAGACGAACTTCGCTCCCCGTTTCGGCGTGACCTACCGGGCGACGGATAACACCGTCCTCAAGGCCTCGGTGGGCGTCTTCTATCAGTCCACGCCGACGAACCTCTGGTTCAACGCGCTGAATCAGGACGGCTCCAACCGGACCTCGGTCTACTCCTACACGGTGGCGCACGATGCTGCCGGAACCGGCATTCCTCCAGCGGGCGCTCCGGCGTTCCCGGATGTTCCTTCGACGGTCGGAAACACGTCGATTCAGGATGTGACGACCATCTCGCCGAACTTCAGGAATGAGTACACCTGGAACGCGACATTGCAAATCTCGCAGCAGCTCTCCCGCTATGACTCGTTCCTGATCGGCTATGTGATGGCGAACGGACGCAACCTCCAGCTTCAGCACAACATCAATCTCATCAATCCCATCGGCGAGCTGGCCGATGGACGCCCGGTCTTCGGCAGCTGCAATCCGGTGGGGGGCATGTGCAGTCCGGCATACCGCGCCGATCCGCGGTTCAACAATGTCACCCAGGTTGAGTCCGGCGCGAACTCGAGCTTCAATGCGCTGGTCGTCAACTTTACGCACCAGATATCACGCGGCATCCAGTTCAATGCCAATTACACCTGGTCGCACACGCTGTCAAACGCGCCCGAAGTCAACACCTTCGAGGTGAGCCCCTCCACCGCGAGCATCGAAGACACCACCAACTACCGGCGTGACTATGGCAACGCTTCGGTCAACCGTCCCAGCGCCTTCAACCTGACGGCGGTGATCGGGCCGACGTTCTCGCTGCATAACCGCTTCGCCAATGAGCTGGCCAACCACAACATGCTGGCGCTGCTGGCCAACATCTCGTCAGGCGACCAGGCCAGCATCTTCACGGGATCGGCGCAGAACGGGGACAGCACGGTAACGAGCATCACGCGGCCGGCCTTCGTCGCCCGCAATACGGTTCGCTCGCCGAACGTGGCGCAGATCGACGCGCGCTATACGCGCTCCATCTCTCCACTGTTCGACCGCTTCTCCCCGGAATTTTTCATTGAGGCACAGAACCTTTTCAACCATCTCAACGTAACTAATATCTCAACGGTCCAGCGGGTCACCGCGTTCAATCCCTCGATCTCGGGTCCTAATGGGGGCATCCCGGTGGGAGCGCCGACGGTAAACCGCAGTTCCGTGCTCGAAGCCCGCATCGTGCAGTTCGGCGCCGCGGTCCGCTTCTAGCCTCCAAGAGGGAGTGCGCGGACCGGCGACGGTTTGCGGCTCCCTCATTTTTTCTTTCTCCGGCTGCTCTCAGCTCATCAAAAAATAAGGACAGAATGCCGCAGTCCAAAGTCAAATCGGTCTTTCCCGCGCCGATCTATCGCGATACCGTCCTCTCCCAGGTCTTCGCCGACGCGAAGCGCTACTTTCTTGATCCACTGATCGAAATCGAATATGCACATACACTGATGCTCGCCCGGCAGCGGATTATGCCGGAGGCAGAAGCAGCAGAGTGCATTCGCGCGCTAGACGCGCTGAGCCTTGACGAGATTCGCGCCGCCGAGTACGACGGCAGCTTTGAAGACCTCTTTTTCTTCGTGGAGCAGAAGATCGCTTCCCTCTGCGACCCGGGGGTCGCGGGCAAGATGCACACCGCGCGCAGCCGCAACGACATCGACCTCACCATGTACCGCATTGTGCTCCGGGAGCTTCTGCTGGGGACCGGAGAGGCTCTGCTCGAACTGCGCCACCGGCTGGTTGAACTGGCATGGAAACATCGCGCTGCGCTGATGCCCGCTTACACACACAATCAGCCGGCGCAGCCGACTACGCTAGGCCACTACCTGATGGCGTTTATCGAGATCCTGGAGCGCGATTGCGAGCGGCTGCGCGCCGCCTACAGCCGGGTGAACCGCAGCCCGATGGGCGCGTGCGCGATCACGACGACCGGCTTCCCTATCGACCGGGAGTTCACCGGCCGGCTGCTGGGCTTTGACGGCCTGCAGGTTAACTCCTACGGAGACATCGCCGCGGTCGATTACCTCACCGAAAGCTGCTCCGTGCTGGCGGTCTTCATGCTGAACCTGGGACGCTTCGCGCAGGACCTTTTGCTATGGAGCACAGCGGAGTTCAACTACCTGCGCCTGAGCGATGCCTATGTTCAGATCAGCAGCATCATGCCGCAGAAGCGGAACCCGGTGCCGCTTGAGCACGTCCGCATTCTTGCCAGCCGTGCGTTCACCGAGGCGCAGGGCACGCTGGGCTGCCTGCACAATACACCGTTTGCGGACATGAACGATGCCGAAGACGACCTGCAGCCGCTGGCCTACACAGCGTTTGAAGACGGGCAGCGGAGCCTGCGGCTGCTGGCCGGGGTTGTCGACGAGGCTGAGTTCAATATCGAGCACATGGCGAAGGCCGCCGAGGAGAACTTTCTGCCGGTGACCGAACTGGCCGACACGCTGGTTCGCTCGACCGGCATGAGCTTCCACTCCGCGCACGGGATCGTCAGCGGCGCGGTTAAAAAGTTGAGCGGCGGCTACGACGCCGAGGCGATGTCGGAGATCGTCGAACAAGACCTCGCAGAGTTTACGAAAGGCGCATCCTCTCTTACCAGAAAAGATATTTTGAAGGCGTTGAGCGCGGCGAACTTTGTGGCCGTACGATGCATCACCGGTGGCCCGGCGGGCGAGGCGCTCGATCCTGAGATCACACGCGCGCGGGAACAGATATCCTTGGATCAACAGTGGCTTGCCGCAACGAGAGAGGCTCTGGCGAGCGCTCGCGCTTTGCGGCGGCAGGAATGCGACGCGCTCATTCAACGGACTCAGGGGAGTTAGTATCCAGCAGCCAGCGGTCAACAAAACGGTGGAGCTTCAGCGCGGCCTCTCCACCACCTCCGCGCTCGGCCTCAATGTCATCGACATGGTCGGCGTCGGCCCCTTCGTCACCCTGCCGCTGATCGTCGGCGCGATGGGTGGACCGCAGGCCATGCTGGGATGGCTGCTGGGCGCGTTTCTCTCGCTGTGCGACGGTCTGATCTGGTCCGAACTAGGCACGGCGTATCCCGAGGCGGGCGGCTCGTATGCTTATCTGAAAAATCTGTACGGCCCCAAGAAGATGGGCCGAGCCTTCTCGTTCCTCTATGCGTGGCAGCTTCTGTTCTCGGCTCCGCTCTCGATTGCGTCGGGCTGCATCGGATTCTCGCTCTACCTCTCCTACTTTTTTCCCCACGCGGGCGTGCCTCTCTTCTCGACTCACTTCTTCGCCGTGCCGATCATCCTGAGCGGCCAAACGCTGATGGCGATGGCGGCCTGTCTCGTTGCGCTGGCGGTGCTCTACCGCAGCATTGTGCAGATCGACAAGATTGTCCGCTGGCTCTCGTTCGTGGTGGTTGCCACTCTGGTCTTCATCATCGTCGCGGGGCTGATGAACTTCAACGCGCACATGGCCTTCGACTTCCCTGCTGGGGCCTTTCATTTGAACCATGGGTTCTTCCTCGGACTAGGCGCGGGAATGCTGATCTCGGCCTACGACTACTGGGGCTACTACAACGTCTGCTTCGTCGGCGGCGAGGTCCGCAACCCGGAGCGCACGATTCCCCGCGCTGTGCTGGGCGCGATCACAATTGTGGCGACGCTCTACCTGCTGATGAACATCAGCGTACTCGGCGTTATTCCATGGAAGGAGCTGGCCGCCGAGGCGGATACGCACACGCGGATGTACACGATGGCAACCTTCATGGAGCGGCTATACGGCCATGGCGCTGCCGCCGTCGTCGTCATCCTGATCTCCGCCGCGGCGCTCTCCTCGGTCTTCGCGCTGCTGCTCGGCTACTCGCGCATTCCCTTTGCCGCGGCCAGGGACGGCAACTTCCCTGCCGTCTTCGGGCGCGTCCATCGCAAGCACCGTATTCCGCATATCTCCCTGCTGACGCTGGGCGGGGTGACGCTGGTCTGCTGCGTCTTTCAATTGCAGGCGGTGATCACAACCCTTGTCGTCATACGCATCCTCTTCCAGTTTCTGCTGCAGGGAACGGCGGTCCTGCTGCCCAAGCATCGCCGCGAGCGCAAGCTGCGCGGATTCCGCATGCCGCTCTATCCGCTGCCGGTGATTCTCGCTCTCAGCGGCTTTGTCTTCATCCTGCTGTCTCGGCCCAACTTCCTCAAAGAGATGCGCACAGCCGGCGTGATCCTGATCGCAGGCGCGGCGGTCTTTTGCGTGCGATTCTTCCGGTCGCGCAACCCCTCTCCCATTTCTTCCATCAACGATTCAGAATAGAAATTTCCGCTCCGGCTTTAAAATTCGAGAATAACTATGTCGCCCACAGACTGTAGACGCACACTCAACAAACTCTCAGCTCTCATCGGTCACACCCCCCTGCTCGAACTCTGCTATACCCACGACGGCGTCTCCGGTCGCATCTTCGCAAAGTGCGAGCAGATGAACCTGACCGGCAGCATCAAGGACCGCATGGCGCTCTCGATCCTCGACCATGCCTACCGGGAAGGACTGATTCAGCCCGAGGACACCATCGTCGAAGTAACCAGCGGCAATACCGGCATCGCCTTTGCCGCACTGGGCGCGGCGCTGGGCCATCGCGTCGAGATCTACATGCCGGACTGGATGAGCCGGGAGCGCGTGGATATTATCCGCAGCTACGGAGCGACCGTGGTTCCGGTGACGCGCGAGGCCGGAGGCTTTGTCGGTGCACTGCGCCTCGTCGACGAACTGGCGGACACACGCAGCCATATCTTTCTGCCGCTGCAGTTCGCCAACCAGGCCAACGTCGACGCCCACCGGCTGGGCACGGGCGTGGAGCTGACGCGGCAGCTTGCCAGCGAAGGGCTTGCCCCGGATGCGTTCGTCGCCGGAGTCGGCACCGGAGGCACGATCATGGGGGTCGGGCTTCACCTACGCAAGACGCATCCGCTGGCGCGGGTGCATCCTGTGGAACCGGCGGAGTCGCCGGTGCTGTCGACAGGATGCAAGGTGGGCACACACCGGATTCAGGGGATATCCGACGAGTTCATCCCGGCCATCGTGGACCTGGCTTTGCTCGACCGTCCCATCCCTGTCTCCGAT
>Ga0207674_10000797_pt1 | contig 41036 bp, 27 predicted proteins | sample KBSCornC72_FD_184303 | JGI IMG/M metagenome (GOLD analysis project Ga0207674, IMG submission 184303) | Corn rhizosphere microbial communities from Kellogg Biological Station, Michigan, USA - KBS Corn C7-2 (SPAdes) (version 2) | ecosystem: Host-associated > Plants > Roots > Rhizosphere > Soil ... | reverse complement strand
CAAATGCCCCCGACGCGGATCTATGGGTCAAGGTTCTCGACGTCGCCCCGGATGGAACCGCGTACAACCTCATGGCGCCCGGATCCGATGTGATCCGCGCGAGCTACCGCGACCGCTCCGCGCGTCGTTCGCTCCTCGAGCCGGGGCGCGTGTACCTGCTTCGTCTTCCGGGGCTGCTCACGGGAAACACGTTCAAGCAGGGCCACCGGATTCGCGTTCACGTCATGTCGTCATTCGCGCCGAACTACGCGCGCAACCTCCAAACCGGCGCGTCGGAGACCGAGTCTGCCCGCACACGCTCGGCCCGCATAACGATTCATCACGACGCACGTCACCCGTCGCGGATAATCCTTCCAGTCATCCCGAGCCGTCAGGCGAGGGATCCTCAGGCTCCGACAGAGGGCTCTATCGGGAAGATGAAGATCCTTCGGCTGACGCCTCAGGATGACCTCTGAGGACCACATGGCTACCGAGATTCTGCAGACCTCGCCCGCCGCTTCCACCAAACGCGACTACCCGCGCATCCTCATCCCACCGCCGGGACCTAACGCGCGTGCGGTGATCGACCGCGATGTAGCGGCCGCGTCCACGTCGTACATCAAGGAGTATCCGCTCGTCGTCGCGCATGGCCGAGGAGCGATGATCGAGGACGTGGACGGCAACCGCTACCTCGACTTCATGGCGGGCATCGCGGTGGCGGCAACCGGGCACGCGCATCCGAAGGTGGTCGCTGCCATCCAGGAGGCGGCGTCGCGCTTCCTTCATATTTGCGGCACCGACTTCTACTACGAGGACATGACCGCGCTCTGCGAGCGTCTCGCGCGGGTTGCGCCGGGGCCGAGCAAAAAGCGCGTGTTCCTCACCAACTCGGGGACCGAGGCGGTGGAAGGCGCCATCAAGTTGGCGCGAAACTCCACGCGACGCCCCGCGCTCATCGCGTTCGACGGCGCGTTTCATGGCCGCACGTACGGCGCGATGAGCCTGACATCGAGCAAGGTTACGCAGCGCGCCGGGTTCGGGCCGATGCTCCCGGAGGTGTACCACGTTCCGTACGGGAATGTGCGCTCGATCGAAACGGAGCTCTTCGCTCGGCGTGTGCACCCGAACGATGTCGCGGCGATCTTCGTCGAGCCGATTCAGGGCGAGGGTGGGTACGTCGTGCCGCCGCGCGGGTTCCTGACTGCTCTGCGCGAGCTCTGCGACCGGCACGGGATCCTGCTGGTGATCGACGAAATCCAGAGCGGCATTGGCCGCACGGGGAAGATGTTCGCGTGCGAGCACGAAGGCGTGGAGCCCGACGTACTGCTCACGGCGAAGGGGCTGGGCTCGGGGATGCCGATCGGCGCGATCATCGCGCGCGATGACGTGATGAAGTGGACGCAGGGAGCCCACGGCTCGACGTTCGGCGGAAATCCGGTGTGCTGTGCCGCCGCGCTGGCGACGCTGGACCTGGTGGAGGATGGCCTAACGACCAACGCGCGAGTGATGGGGGAACGGCTCCTGACTGGCCTGCATCGGCTCGCCGAGCGTCACGAGACAATAGGTGACGTGCGCGGCGTCGGCCTCATGATCGGCGTGGAATTCGTGAAGGATCGTGCGACGCGGGAGCCGGCGTCCGAGCTCGTGCACGAGCTGGTCCAGCGCGCGTTCCGCCGAGGCCTTCTGCTGCTGGGCGCCGGCAAGAGCGCACTGCGTCTGGCGCCGCCGCTAGTGGTCGATGAGTACGATGTCGACGCCGCGCTCGGGATGATCGACGAGCTGCTGGGCGAGTTGCGCGCCTGATGTCATTCCGAGCGGCATTGTCATTCCGAGCACCATTGTCATTCCGAGCGCAGCGAGGAATCGCAATCCCGCCGGTAGAGGGCCCTCTTTCGGGACGACTGCGATTCCTCGCCTGCCGGCTCGGAATGACATGTGTGTTGGTCGCCGCAGCCGCGAGCGCCCAGGCGCCGCAGCGCGAGCAAGTGCTGCAACAGGTCAAGGTTCCGCACGCGTACTACTGGCGCGAGATGTACGTCCCCCAAGCCACGAGCGGACCGAGCGCCGTCACTTGGTCCCCCGACGGACGGGACGTCATCTACTCCATGCAAGGCTCCCTCTGGCGTCAGCGACTCGGCACGACCGAAGCGCGCCAGCTCACCACTGGACCGCACTACGACTATCAGCCTGACTGGTCGCCGGACGGGCGGTACGTGGTGTTCTCTTCATACGACGGCAATGCGATCGATCTCCGCGTGCTCGACGTCGAGCGCGGCACGACGCAGACGCTCCTCGCCAACGGCGGCGTCAACCTCGAGCCGCGATGGTCTCCAGACGGCAAGCGCCTCGCCTTCGTGTCGACGGCGTTCAACGCCCGCTGGCACGTCTTCGTTGCCGACGTCAGGCCCGACGACGTTAGGCTCGACCGTGTAGAGCGCATCACCGAGGACCGGGACAGCGGTCTCCCGCGCTACTACTATAGCGTGTTCGACCACTACATCTCGCCATCGTGGTCGCCCGATGGTCGCGAGGTCATCCTCGTGTCGAATCGCGGGCACATCTACGGCACCGGCGGCATCTGGCGCATGGAAGCCCGTGCCGGCGCACCGCTCCGCGAGCTGCATTTCGAGGAGACGACGTGGAAGGCGCGTCCTGACTGGGCGCGCGACGGAACGCGCATCGTCTACAGCGGGTACCATGGTCGCCAATGGAATCAGCTGTGGCTCCTCCCGGCGGCGGGTGGCGACCCGATTCAGCTCACCTATGGCGAATTCGACGCCACCGCACCGCGCTGGTCACCGGACGCTCGGCACATCGCGTACATCTCCAACGAAGGCGGGAACACGTCGCTCTGGACGGTCGACGTTCCTGGCGGAAAGCGCACGCGCGTTGACGCTCGCACTCGCACGTACGCCGAACCGGTGGGACGGCTCGTGGTGACCGTGGTGGATTCCGCCACGCGACGCCCGATGCCGGCACGCGTGTCGGTTGCCGCCGCAACGACCGGATCGGGCGCGGGCAGATTCTTCGCCCCCGATGCTGCATGGAGACACGTCGATGAAGCGCGCGTGCGCGGTGAGCAGCCGTTCGAGTACGGGTACTTCCACACGGCGGGCACGGACACGATCACGGTGCCGGCCGGGCGCGCGATCGTGGAGGTGTGGCACGGGCCCGAGTATCGAACGATGCGCCGCGAGGTGACGGTCGGCGCCGGTGAGGCGCAGACCATGCGTATCTCACTCGCGCGACTGAGTGACCTGCCGAGCAAGGGATGGTGGGGCGGTGATCTCCATGTGCACATGAACTACGGTGGCGCCTATCGCAACACGCCGCCGCACCTCGCACTCCAGGCGCGTGCCGAAGGTCTCCATGTCGTGGAGAGCCTCATCGTCAACAAGGAGCAGCGCATCCCCGACATCGCCTACTGGCGCCCCGACCCCGATCCGCTTTCGACGCGCGACTTCGTGCTCGCATACGGGCAGGAATTCCACACCGGGTTCTGGGGCCACGCGGGCCTCGTCGGGCTCACCGATCACTATCTCCTGCCGGATTACGCCGGCTATCCCGGCACCGCGATGGCGAGCCTCGTACCCACGAACGCCGACGTCGCCGACATGGCGCACGCGCAGGCGGGGCTCATGGGCTACGTGCATCCGTTCGATTTCCGCCCCGACCTCTCGAAGGTGGAGGGCGGAGTACCGTACGAGCTTCCGGTCGATGTAGCGTTAGGCAAGGTGGACTACATCGAGGCAATGGGCTACAGCGACCACCTCATCACGTCCGAGGTCTGGTATCGCCTGCTCAACTGCGGCTTTCGTCTTCCCGCGGGTGCGGGGACCGACGCCTTCCCCAACTTCGCGGCCCTGCGTGGGCCTCCCGGGCTCGTGCGAGTCTACGCACACGTGGACTCCGGTGGCCGTGCGCTCGACCATCGGCGTTGGCTCGCGGCAATCAAGGCCGGTCGAACGTTCGTCACGAACGCGCCGGTGCTGGCGTTCACGCTTGGACGGAGCCAGATCGGCGACGAGATCCGTCTCGCGAGCGCGGGCAAGCTGACCGCCCACGTTAGGCTTCGATCGCCCGTACCGGTCGACCACCTCGAGCTCGTTGGCAACGGCCGGGTCGTGGCGAGCATCCCGCTGTCCGGCGACCACACCTCGGCCGACACGACCCTCTCTGTTCCGACGGACGCGAGCGGCTGGTTCCTGCTCCGCGCCTGGTCCGATCGACCGAGGCTCCCGGTGCTCGACCTCTATCCATTCGCCAGCACGAGCCCGATCTACGTGACGGTCGGGACCGCGCCGGTGCGATCCAAGCAGGACGCCGAGTACTTCCTCGCCTGGCTCGACCGGGTGGATGAGGCGTTAGGCTCGCAGACGGGGTGGAACACACCGGCCGAGCGCGAGCACGTCACGCAGATGATGGCGGCTGCACGGGCCGAGTTCGTGCGGAGGCGGACGTTCTAGGCTAATGAGTCGATATCGATCGGGTTAAGCTGCCCACCCACGGGGCATAGCGTTAGGGCCGGCTTTACGAGCAGGAAGACACCGATTGACGCAGACCGCCCGCTGGCGCGGGCGGACGCAGAGGGACGCAGCTTGCTCCGCATCAGACCAAAGCCCCTCTCGCAACGAGCCTGTTTCTTGAAGGGGAACTGCCTCGGTCAGCTCCTATTCGCAGCATCCCGGGGCCGTTCCCCCTTTCAAAGGCCCTGGTGCGCGGAGGGATTGATCAGAGAAGGGCAACAGCGTCAATCTGCGTCCGGCGCGAAGCGCCGGCCTGCGTCAATCTGTGTCTCCTGGTTATTAAGCCGGCCGTACCTCGATGCCGTACCTCGACGCCGGCCGCCAACTCGGCACTATACGTGACAGGCGTGCAACAATTCATGCAATCGGGTGTCGGACGTAACATTCCTCGGAATTCGTTGAGTCAATGTCTCGTGAGACGCGCTTTCGGTTAGCCGCCGTGGTCGTGGCGCTGACTGTATGCGTTGCTGTTGGGCTCGTGCTGCTGACCCGATCACGCGGATCGCGGGCGCCCGCCGAGTTCGTCGGCACTGTGCGGTGCGCAAGCTGTCACGAGCCGGAGCACACCGCATGGAAGACGTCACAGCATGCGGTTGCCATGCAGGACGCGACCCCCGCCACAGTGCTCGGCCGCTTCGACAGCACGCGATTCGACGCCGGTGGCGTCACGTCGACGTTTCTGCGCCGCGGCGACCAGTTCGTCGTGAACACCGAAGGCAACGACGGCCAACGTCACGACTACGTCATCCGCTACACGTTCGGCGTCTACCCGCTGCAGCAGTACCTGATCGACTTTCGCGGCGGCCGCGTTCAAGCGCTGACCATCGCGTGGGACGCGCGCCCCGCGGCGCAGGGCGGTCAGCGATGGTTCACGCTCTACCCCGGCGTGATCGTCGCCCACGCCGACGCGTTTCATTGGACGGGCGCACAGAACAACTGGAACTTCATGTGCGCCGATTGCCACTCGACCGGCGTGCGGAAGGGATACGACGCGGCGACCGGCGAATTCCACACGACGCGCGCAGAGATCAACGTAGCGTGCGAGGCGTGTCACGGACCGGGCTCGCGTCATGCGCGCTGGGGCTCGTACCCGGGTTTTCTCCGCAAGCTCGTGTGGCACGATGATGGGCTGCCCGCGCAGCTCACCGAGCGGCGCGCGATACAATGGGTGAGGGATTCGACCGCACCGACCGCACATCGCAGTGCGCCGCGCACCACCGACCGGGAGATCGAAACGTGCGCCCAGTGCCACGCATCACGCACGCACATCGCGGAAGGCTACACAGCCGGCGCACCGCTGCTCGACTACTACATCCCGTCGCTGATCCTGCCCGGTCTCTACTTCCCCGACGGCCAGCAGCGGGACGAGGTGTACAACTATGGCTCGTTTCTCCAGAGCAGGATGTACAGCGCCGGCGTGACGTGCGCGGACTGTCACGACCCGCACACGCAGAAGCTCCGAGCGCCCGGCAATGCGACGTGCACGCGGTGTCACCAGTCGGCCACGTTCGACACGCCGGCGCACCACTTTCATCCGGCCGGAAGTGCCGGAGCGCAGTGCGCGTCGTGTCATCTGCCCGACACGACATACATGCAGATCGACCCGCGGCACGATCACAGCATCCGCATTCCGCGCCCCGACCTCTCGATCGCCCTCGGCACGCCTAACGCGTGCAGTCGCTGCCACGCGAACCGCGAGCCGCGGTGGGCGGACAGCGCGATCCGTGCCTGGTACCCGAAGCGGAACACCGGCTTTCAGCAGTTCGCTGGGGCATTCGACGCCGAGGAGCGAGGGGAGCCGGGGGCTGCGGACTCGCTGGTGAGAGTCTTCGCGGACTCGACGCAGCCCGCGATCGTGCGCGCGTCGGCTCTCGCGCGCCTCGCGCAATACCCAGTGCAAGCCGCGTTCGAGGCGGCGCAACAGGGAGCGGACGACCGTCAACCGCTCGTTCGCCTCGCGGCGCTTCAGGTGCTCGAGGCGCTTCCTCCGCGCCAGCGCGTCACGACCGCCGTTCCATTGCTCGGAGATCCCACGCGGGCGGTGCGCCAAGGCGCGGCATGGTCACTCGCGCCGATGGCCGATTCGCTGCGTACACCCCTCCAGCGAAACGCATTCGCGGCGGCCGCCGCGGAATTCGTCGAAAGCCAGCGATACAACGCGGACCGCGCCGGGAACCGACTGTCGCTGGCCGCATTCTACGCGCGATCCGGCAAGCTGGACTCGGCGACTACGGAGTATCGCGCGGCGCTCGGGTTGGCGCCCCAGCTCCGGGAAGCGCGCCTGGGGCTGGCGGTGGTATTGAGCGCGCAGGGTCGCACCGCTGATGCGATGCGTGCGCTCGACTCCGCTCGTGCGCAGTATCCGCGCGACCGTGACGTCCTGTTAGGCCTGGCGCTCCTGAGCCGGGATGCGGGTGATACAGCCGCCGCCCTGCGATACGCGCGCATGCTTGTCGAGGCGCATCCTCAGGATGCGCAGGGTCGAACGTTGCTGCAGTCGCTAGGCGCCCATCGCTGAGGACGAGGAGCTGCCGGGCGCGAGGCGCGCCCGCACCTTGTCGACGACCGTCCGTGCCGACGGGAGCAGCCCAAGAACGACGGTCGGCCCGCCATCGATGACGGTGTTGCCGTCTACCAGAACCTTGTACTCGCCGTAATGCCCTCGGATCGTGTCGACCTCGAGCCCGAGCTCACGGCGGAGCCGTGCCGCCACCCGGACGGCATGCAGGCCGGAGACTCAAAACGGGCAATACCGTACGACTACTCTAGCCATGGTCGTATCCTCTCTACCGAAACCGTATGCATACGGGGCTTGGCAACTGCACCGTCTCGCCGGTAGGCGTTAGGCGGCCCGACTCGCCATCTACCCGGAAACTCAGAATCGAATCCGACCGCTGATTCGCCACGAGCAGGAACTGCCCGGTTGGATCGAACGCGAAGTTGCGCGGCCAATCGCCTCCGGTGGAAACCTGCTGCATCGCCGTGATCTGCCCGGACGACGCGTCGATCGCGAACATCGCGATGGTGTTGTCGCCGCGATTGGAGCCGTACAGGAATCGCCCCGACGACGCCACGTGCAGGTCGGCTGGATAATTCTTCGCCGTACCTCCCGGGGAGGCCGCTGTTACCTGCACCTGCTCCAGCGCGCCCCGGTCGCCGTCGTACTTGTACACCACGAGCGTCGAATCCAGCTCGTTGATCACGTACAGGAATCGGCCAGTCGGATGAAACGCGAGATGCCGTGGGCCGGCGCCACGATTCGTCGCCCGGCCAGCCGCAACGGTCGAGATTGCGCCGGTTTTCTCGTTGAACTTGTAGGTCAACACGCCGTCGACACCGAGGTCCGCCGCGATCACGTAGCGATTGGCCGGGTCCGTGATGATACAGTGCGCGTGTGGACCCTCCTGACGCTCGGGATCGGGGCCTTTGCCCTCGTGATGCACGATGGTCCGCGCTTCGTCGAGCGCGCCGTCCTGCCTAACGGGGAACGTGGCGATCGTGCCGCTCACGTAGTTGGCCACCAGCACCGTGTGACCGGTGCGATCGACCGACACGTAGCACGGCGCCTTGCCGTGCGACGGCAGCTGATTGAGCGGCGTCAGCGCACCGGACTCCCGCGCGATGGCGAAGGCGCTGACCGCGCCGGTCGGCTTCCCGCCGAACGATTCCAGCTCGTTCACCGCGTACAGTACGCGGCCGTTCGGATGCAGCGCGAGGAATGACGGGTCGGCGGACTTCGCGGCCACGCCGTCGACCCGCATCGCGCCCGTCGTGGCGTTCAGGAACAGGCGGTAGATGCCCTCGCTGTGCCCGGCGTTCGTGTAGGTGCCGATGTACGCGAACCGCTCGTCGGCGCCGGCCGAAGAACCCCTGATGCCCATACCAATTATTCCGAGTGTCGTGGTCGAGAGGAAATCGCGTCGAGTCCACCGTGGGTCGGCAGTCATGGCACGAGCGCGCAACCATCCGCGCGCCGATCGCTGCCGCCATGAAGGGATCCGTCGGAGTCTCGGAGGATGACCTGACCCCGGCCGAACGTTGACCGCCCGCGCATATCGGGACCGACGACGATATCATGCCCGCGCCCGCGCAAGCCGTCGGCAACAGTCCCTGGCACCTCGTGCTCGAGATACACTCGGCCTCCATCGATGTCGGGTTCAATGAAGAATCGCGGTCGGTCCAGCGCTTCCTGCGGTGTATCACGATCGTCGACGAGCGACATGACGACCTGCAGATGTCCCTGCGGCTGCATCGGGCCACCCATCACACCGAACGGCCCCCGGAGGGCGCCATCATGGTACGTGAGCAGACCCGGGATGATCGTATGGTATGGGCGCTTGCCAGGAGCATACGCGTTAGGGTGACGCGGGTCCAGCACGAACCCGCACCCGCGGTTCTGCAGCGTGAACCCGAGCCCTGCCGGGACGATGCCGGTACCAAAGCTCCCGAACGTCGAGCTCACGACCGAGCACGCGTTGCCCGCCGCGTCCACCGCGCAGTGGTAGACCGTACCCGGAATCCCAACGGGTGAGCCTCGCGTGACGCTGGTCGACGCCCGCTCGGGGTCGATCTGCGCCCGACGCGACGCGATGTAGTCGGCGGAAAGCAGCTCGTCGAGCGGCGCGGGAGCGACCGCGGGGTCCGCGACGTACCCGCGCGCATCCGCGAACCCGAGCCGCAGCGCCTCGATCTGCAAGTGCGTCCGCTCGGCGCTACCCGCAGGCGGGAGCTCGAAGCCGTCCAGCATCGCGAGCGCCAGGAGTGCCGCCAGCCCCTGCCCGTTAGGCGGGCACTCCCAGACGCGGACGTCGCGGTAGCTCACGGAGATCGGCTCGTCCCACGCCGACCTGTGCTTCGCGAGATCATCCGTGGTCATCGCCCCGCCAGCCTCGCGAACCGCGCCGACGATGCATTCCGCGATCGCGCCTCGATAGAACGCCTCCGGCCCGCCATCGGTGATTGCGCGGAGGACACGTGCCAGCCCCGGGTTGTGAAATCGCTCGCCTTCCCGCGGTGCGCGGCCCTCGATCGTCAGCTCACCAGACCGAAGCTTCGGGAGGTTCAGCTGCCACACAGCCGCCGCCACGCGCGCGACCTCGAACCCCGATGACGCGATATCGATTGCCGGCTCGAGCAGCCGCGCCATGCTCATGTGTCCGTGTCGCGCATTGAGATCGAACCACGCGGCGCACACGCCCGGTACCGTCACCGCGTCACCATGGTGCTCCGAGATCCGGCCGCGCTCGTCGCACGCGATGTCGTCGAGCATGCGCGTGCGCGGCGAACGGCCTGACCCATTGAGCGCCGAGACCTGCGAGGTCCGCGCGTCGAAATGGAGCGCGAACATGTCGCCGCCGAGACTGGTCGACGCCGGCTCCGTCACGTGCAGCATCGCGTCCATCGCGAGACACGCGTCGGCCGCCGTTCCACCATCGCGGAGTACGCGAGCGCCCACGTCGCTGGCGTACTGTTGACTGCTCGCCACCATTCCGGTCATCGAAGCGGTCATTGTGGTTTGTGGTGGATTCTACTGCCGCGCTCGAGCCATCCACCAGCGCGGCGTGAGCATCGTACCGCGATACGGCTTCCGCCAGTGCACCGTTGCGGTATACCGCCTGCCATCGCCATGTTGGCGCGCCATGTCTGCCATCGCCACCACGCCGACGACTTCCGCCGCTGACCGGCGTGCCGGCGTTTTACTGGTGGAAGCGATCCGCCGCTCCGCAGCCAGATTTCTCTACCCGGAACCACGTTCCTGAATGAGCACTTCCCCAGCGGAACCGGCGTCGTCCGACGCCGCGCGCATTGACGCCGCCGTCGATGCCCTCCGTCCCGATCTGGTCGAGTTCGCACGATCGCTCGTGCGCATTCCCAGTGTTTCCGGCTCCGAGCAGGATGCCCAGCGCGCGATCGCGGCCAAGTACGATTCACTCGGTCTCTCCGTGGACATCGTGCCGTCCCTGCGCGAAGAGCTCGAGTCGCATCCAGCCTTCTCGGACGACGCGATTCCATTCGTCGATCGACTCAACGTCGTCGCGCGATGGAAAGGGACGGGCGGTGGGCGCTCGCTGATCCTGAACGGACACATGGATGTCGTCCCACCCGGCGACCTCTCGAAGTGGACGCGTGATCCGTGGGGCGGTGCGATCGAAGGCGACCGCCTCTATGGACGCGGCGCGTGTGACATGAAGTGCGGGCTCGCCGCGGCGGTGTTCGCCGTTCAGGCGCTGCAGGCGCGCGGGGTGAAGCTGCCCGGCGACGTGATGCTCCAGAGCGTCATCGGTGAGGAGTCGGGCGGCGTTGGGACGCTCGCGACGATCGTCCGCGGCTACCGTGCCGACGCCTGCGTGATTCTCGAGCCGATGAACCTTCGCATCGCGCCGGTGCAGACTGGTGCGCTCACGTTTCGCATCACCGTCAACGGGCGGGCGGCCCACGCGTGCATGAAGCCGCACGGCGTCAGTGCCATCACCGAGTTTCTCCCGATCGCCAGCGCACTCGAGCATCTGAACGTCGACCGTCATCAGCGATATCGAGATCCGCTGTTCGACGATCCGAACAACATCGCATCACTCAGCCTCGGCACCGTCCACGCCGGTGACTGGCCCTCCACCGTGCCCGACCTCCTCGTGGCCGAAGGGCGGCTCGGTGTGTTCCCTAACGAGTCGGTGGCCGAGGCGCGCGCCGCGCTCGAGGCGACAGTGCGCGGGGTCGCGGCGGGACGCGCGTGGCTGAAGGACAACCCACCCGTGGTGACGTGGGTGGAAGGGCAATTCGAGCCGGGAACGACACCGATCGGCGCACCGATCGTCGAACAGGTTGCCGCCAGTCACGAGGAAGTGACCGGCACGGCGGCGTCGCTGTTCGGCGTGCCGTGCGGCACCGACCTGCGCCTGTTCACTCGACATGCGGGCATTCCGACCGTGCTATACGGGCCGGGCAACATCATCCACGCCCACGCCGCCGACGAGCACATCTCGATCGAGCAGGTGGTCACGTGCACGAAGGTGCTCGCGCGCACGATAGTCGCCTGGTGCGGTGCGGGGACAGCGTGACACCAGACGTTAGGCTCCGCGTCGACGGCCTGTACTGTTATCCGGTGAAGTCCTGCGCCGGGACGTCGCTCGCCACTGCCACCGTGGGACCACGCGGCATCGTCGGCGACCGGCAGTGGATGGTCGTTGACGAGACAGGCCAGTTCGTGACGCAGCGCGAGCTTCATCGAATGGCGCTCGTGAGTCCAAGCCTCGACAACGGGCGGCTCGAACTGAGCGCGCCGGGAATGCCACCGCTCACGGTCACGCCCGCCGTTCGAGAGAATCGTGTAGACGTATCCATCTGGAGTGATCGCTGTGCGGCGATCGATGAGGGACCGAGTGCCGCCGAGTGGTTGAGCACGTTCCTCGAGGTGCGCTGCCGGTTGGTTCGGTTTCCGGAGGACGCGACACGACAGGTGGATCCGGAGTATGCCAGTCCTGACGATCAGGTGGGCTTCGCCGACGGCTTCTCGTTTCTCCTTGCATCGTGTGCGTCGCTCGACGACTTGAATCGGCGACTCGCGAGCCCGCTGCCGATGAACCGATTCAGACCGAACATCGTGGTGAGCGGAGGGGACGCGTTTCAGGAAGACCGATGGAAGCGCATCCGCATCGACGGGATCACGTTCGGCGTGGTGAAGCCGTGCGCTCGCTGCGTCATCACCACGGTCGACCAGAAGACCGGCGAGGCGGCGCGTGAACCGCTCCGCACGCTAGCGACCTTCCGGAAGGTTGCCGGCCGCGGCGTGATGTTCGGCCAGAACCTCATCCACGATCAGTCCGGCGTGCTCCACGTCGGGGCCGAGGTCGCAGTGCTCGAGTGAAGTGGGCACGCGATGCGCCCATTGCGGATGCAAACGTGGATCGGACATCCGTTGGTTCCTGAGATAGACACGCTCGCTGTCTCACCTCGTCTCGGGAGCTTCCTCCATGTCAGCGACCATCGTCCGCCGCGACGAACGCCCGCGGTTCGTTGCGTCCATCGCGCTTCTCGCTCTCCTCGCAGGCTGCTCCGATCCAACGACCGGTGTGCGCGTCGCGGAGCGGACGCGCACAGTCGCCGCGGTCGTTGCCACGACGCCGACCGCCTTCGCGATCGGCAACATCACCGGATACGGCGTCAACGACGCCGGGACGATAGTCGGTCCGAGTAGCGGAAAGACCTCGAGCGCATACCTGTGGGATGCATCGACCGGCCTCGAGTTGTTAGGCAGCGGCGGCCTCTCGTGGTCCATTGCCGGCGACGGACATACGGTCGGAGGGAAGAACGCGGCGGGTGCGCCGGTCGTGTGGACCGCGACCTCTCTCGCTGGGCCGTGGACGGAGCGCGTGATACCAGACGCCGGCTTCGGCGGTGCCGTTCGCGCGATCGCGTCGGACGCGCTGGGTGCGCCGCTCGTGATGACGGGCAACGTGTGGACGAACGGCACGATCAAGACGCCTGCCAGGTGGACACCGTGCACGGCGGAGCCAGGGTGCGCGAACGGCTGGCGGCTTTCGACGGTCGCGCTGACGCCGCCCATCACGGAAGCGTGGGGGCAGGATATCAATCCCGGCGGAATGATCGTCGGCATGGAAGGAACTGGGTGCTGCCGCGCGGCATTCTGGGATACCAGTGATGTGCAGTCGACGCTTCAGCCGCTCGTCACTGGGGCGGCTGCGGCGGCCTGGGGCCTGAACGATGCCGGCACCATCATCGTCGGGCAGAGCAACGACGTGGCGGTGGCCTGGGTGCGCGCATCCACGACCGTGGACTTCGCCACCGTCGTTCCGGTCCGGCTCGAGGCCGCGAAGACGTGCAAAGGCGGCGGAGTCAGCATCGCCTACGCCGTGAACCCGGACTTCGGCACGAGCGGAACCATCGTCGGCGCAGCCTGCGGGGTTCCCGTCGCATGGAAGGTCGACGTCGGCGTGTCGCCGGCGGCGATCGTCAAGGTCCTACTGCCGAGCACTGGTCGCTCCACGTCAGGTGAGGCGCGGTCGATCAATCGGTCGACGTCGGCCCTCTATCGTATCGTTGGCGAAGTGAACGGCGCGGGTGCCTATTGGACCAACTTCTGAGTCGACTGCCGCCGCAAAAGACAGCAACGTTGCCGTTGCAGGTGAGTGATCGGTGAGGCCCGGCGGAGGCCTACGGCGTCAACGATCTAGCATCGCCGCGAGCGGCGGGAACGGCCAAAAGCACGACCGGCGTGTTATTCCTGGGCTGCTGAGACCTTCCCGAGGTCGTTTCATTTTCCATCACGCTTGACGCGCGCGAGCACGGGGTGGCGCGCATCGTGACCGCTCACAGTGTACGTCGCCCAGTCGAAGGGCGAGGCGTATCGACGGTCGTGGATCATCGCGCGCTGCGCGTCGGCAAGTGCCTCGGGCGCGCCCGAGTGCTGCAGGCTCGAATAGAATCGCTCGGCGAACACGGCCGCGGCGTCGTCCTTGATCGGCCATAGTGTAGCGACGACGCTCCGCGCCCCCGCGTACAGGAACGCCTGTGCGAGCGTCGTGAAGTCTTCCCCGGGACTGAACGCGGTTGCCCAGGCGTTGCCCGTGCCGGTTTCGCAACCCGAGAGAAAGACGAGCGAGCTGCGCACTCGGAGGCCTAACAACTCGTGCACCTCGAGGCGGCCGTCGTCACTGCGGTCGCGCTGGCGACCGGCGGCGAGCGCCACGTGGGAGAACATCGGGCTGTACGCGTTGAGCTGCCCGTGTGTGGCGACGTGCACCAGCGGTGCCTCATTCAGCCCGCGTCGCAATGCGTCCTCGGTCGCGTCGGGTCCCGACAGCACGACGGCGCCCGGTATCGCACGGGCTACGCCGCGTGCCTCGAGAACGGTCGCCGGGAGATCGTCGGGGAAGGGGGCGAGTGCGACCGCGCCGCTGGCCGCCGCATCCAGCGACGATGGTGCGCCTCGGAGAGCGACGAGCGCCCCCGCGGACGGCGCGTAGAGAATGGCGTGACGCTCAACGAGATATTTGCCGTCGTTAGGGTCACGGAGCGCCGCGAACGGCAGATACACCAGCGGTCCGTGAGGAACGATCACGAGTCGCGTGGCCTGATCGAGCTGTCCGGCTCGTCGCACCGGCTCGATCAGCGTTCGGTACATCGATTCGAGTGCCGCAGTCACGCGACCACTGGACGTGTTGCGCCCCGCCACCAGCTCTCGCGCCACGCGGACACGCGTGCCCAGATCCGTTCCCGTGACGCGTGCGACGATCACCCGTGCCGTGTCGCTCGACACGGCGAACGTGAGCAGGGTGTCGGCCGCGACGAAATACTCCAGCAGGAGCTCTCCCGGCGCGAGAGCACCTCGGACCGTCGTGCTGCCGACGCTTCGTGCTCCGAGCAGTGCTGCGCCGGGTGCGTCTCCGCTACTTGCACGCTCGAGCAGCGCCTCGTAGTCGTTGCGCGCGCGCTGGAGCTGCGCGCTGAGCTCCGCGTTGTCGCCGTCCGCGGCAACCGTGCGCTCTTGCCGGCGTGGCCGCACGTGATCGCGCAGGCGCTCCATGAGCTTGTCGATGCGGTTGAGTAGGGCCTCCGCTTCCAGAAGCACGTGCGCGGCACCGGGCCGGGCCGCCAGGTCCGCGCCGGCCTGCGCCAGATGCTCGAGCAGCCCGCGACCACGTGCGGCGTCGGCAACCCTGAACGCCTCGTCGACTCCGCCTTGGCGGAGTAGCACGATCACCAGGTCCGCGTAGGCGTCCGCGTTCTCCGCCATGTAGCTCGTCCGAAGCGCGCCGGCAGCGTATCGAGAGCGAACCCGCTCGACGGCCCGGACAGCGCCACGCCCAACCACCGCCGCTGAATCGAGCATGCCGAGGCGTGCAAGCGCTCGCGCGCGCAGCGTGAGCACCTGAGCTTCCGCGACCGGCGCTGCAACCGCGAGATCGAGAGCAGCAGAGTCGAGCGATGCGAGCACGTCGCGCGAGTGCCGGCGGCGGTCCGCGATCTCTGCTGCGGCGAGTGCGACGCGGCCGCGCGCGTCCGGTGTGGCGAGTCGATCGGCCCCGTCGCGTGCGGCTCGCAACCACGAATCGGCGTCGGCAGGGCGGCCGCTGCGGTCAGCGATGCGCGCAAGCAATAGATGGTCAACGATTTGCTCGACCGCGGATTCCGTGGTTCGGTGAACCGCGAGCGCATCGTTCGCGCGCTGGCGTGCGAGCGCGAGCTGGCCTAACGACAGATGGATGTCCGCCTCGGCACGGATGGCGTTGCCGCGCTCGTCCTGGAGATCGAGCTTCGTGTTCAGCGCCTGGGCGCGCGCGAAGTAGTCGAGTGCGCGCGGCAACTCGCCGGCCGCCTGGTACTGCTCCGCCATGAGTTGCAGACTCGCCGCTTCCTCCTCCGGGAGTTGCTGCACGCGCGCCAGCGTAATCGCGCTGTCGAGCACCGCGAACGCGCGCTGTGGTTCGCCCATCGCGGCATACGCAACGCCCAACTGGCCGAGCGCATCGACTTCTCCAGGCCCGTAGTGGTCGGCGCGATAGATCGAGCGCGCTGTGTCGAGCCAGACCACCGCGGCGAGTGGCGCCCCAACTCTCGTTTCCAGCATGCCAAGGCTGGCGAGTGCTTTGCCTTCCGTTCGTCTGTCTCGTGACGCAACAGCGCGACGGGTAGTTCGGAATCGCTCGCGTGCCCTCGCATAATCGCCCAGCTCGACGTCTGCGAGCCCGCGGTTCATGATCGCTTTCGCCAGGTCGAGTGAGTCACCGCTTCGGCGAGCGTCCTCGATGGCTTGATCGAGGAATCTCGCGGCCTCACGATAGCTGCTCTGGTAGTAGGCGCTGAGGCCGAGAACGTTGTGCGCGCGGAAGCGATCTGCGGGTCGCAGCGGCATCGTCAACGCACGCTCGGCCAGGCGACGCGCCTCCGCATAGTCGTTCCTGCGGTAGGCGACTAGCGCGAGCCCGGCGTTTGCCCGCGCAATCGATACGCTATCGCCGCGCGATTCGGCCGCGCGGAGCTGCGCCTTGAACTGCGCCTCCGTCGAGTCGATGGCGCCGCGCTTGTAGGTCGATTCGGCATGCGCAAACGCCGAGTCGATCGCCGGGTTCGACGATGCCTTATGGCCGCACGCGGCTGACGCGAGCGCCGCACAACACACGACGGCGATCGTGCGCGGCCGGCGGTCACTCACTGCGACGTCCGAAACTGCCTGACGCCAGTGCTCGCCACGCGACCGTCCGCGGTGAGCGCGTCGACCCACCAGTGGTAGCTTCGGCCGCGCTCGAGCTGCACGGAGTCGGGCAGCGCGAACGTCGTGTCCGCCGTGTCGAATTTCCACGACGACGTGTCATCCGCAATCTTGAGCAGATACGTCGCGTTAGGCGCGAACGGATGCCAGACGAACCGGACCGCTGGTGGCGTCACCGTCTCGCCCTCGGCCGGCGTCACGACCGCAACGGCTCGCCTGCCCGCGCCGTCGACCTGCGTGGACTCGCGCATTCGATCGCCAGCAGTCGTGCTCGGACCCGTGGCCGTGCGCCATGGACCGATCACCGCGAACGCGATCGCCGCCGCCGCAACCGCACCAACCACTGCCGCGAATCGCGGCCATTGGCGCACGGGACCCCGGCCCGCGACGAGCTTCGACATGGCCACGAGCTCGTCCCGACACGTTGCGCACTCGGCGAAGTGGTCATCGGCAACGCGACGCTCGGCCGCTGGCAGCGCTCCGTCGAGATACGCTGCCAACACATCGTCTCTCAGATGCGGATCGTTCGTTTCGCTCACCGTGCTGTGCCGGGCCTTGGGAGTAAGAGCATATGACTGTCGCCCATCATTCAGAAGACGGATGGTTACCGCTGAGTTGCGTCAGGGCATGGGATCGTCGACGCCGCGCGCCTCGAGCGCAGCGCGAAGCTCCTCGAGCAGCCTGTTGAGCCGGCGGTAGACGTGGAATTGCGTCGGAAACCTCAGGGCGCGAGCAATATCGGCGGCGGGCCGCTGGTCCTCGAACCGCATCGCGAGCAGAAGGCGGTCGGCCGGCTCCAGTCGCTCCAGTGCGACCGCGAGCGCCCGCCGCAACTGTCCAAGGCGGAGCTCGGCCTCCGGACCCCGCCCTTCCGCATCGGCCATCGTATCAGGGTCGATCGCCTCGGCCGTCAGATCGACGAGACGCCGCCGCGCCGAGCGTTCGACGGAAGGCGCCTCGTGGGGTCGAGCCTCGCTCGTGGCCTGTGGGCGTCCGTAGCGACGACGATGGAAATCGACGCACAGGCGTTTCGCCACCACGAGCAGCCAGGTCGAGAAACGCGCCCCACCACGGGCCGTGTACGCACGGAGGCGCCGACATTTCTGCTCGCGAAGCTGCTCGAGGACGAACGTATAGGTGTCCATCGCGGCGTCGCGACTCGTGGCCGTCGACCGCGCGACCTGAAGAACCAGGGAGCTATAGGCGCCCACGAACTCGCGCCACGCGGCGTCCTCGGATCCGACGTCGCGTGCGTCGAGCAGGCGTGTCAAAACGCCGGGGACTGCGTCGCTCGAGTTCGGGTCGATTCCACCCACCGTACGGAGGGCTGGGATGGCTTTCCAGGGGCCAACTGCCGTGCAGAGCAACGGCCAAGTTTGCGGATAGCGCCGCCGAGGCGCAACGCATGTCGGTCACTGCCGCTCGTCCGCCATCCACCACTGCGTTGTCGGGAGCTTCCGCTGACGCGGCCACACCTCGTCGAGCGTCGCCGCGTCGTAGAGCCGCCCGTTCTTCATCACATAGCGAACCGTGTTCGTGTTGCGGATGTTCTCCAGCGGGTTCGCGTCGAGCACCTGAAGATCCGCCAGCTTGCCCGGCTCGATCGACCCGAGGTCGTCGGCGTGGCCGATCGCTCGCGCACCGACCATCGTCGCTGACCGCAGGATCTCGTGCGCAGGCATCCCGCCCATGGCGAGGCCCCACATCTCGAAATGGTATCCGATGCCCTCCAAGTTCCCGTGTGATCCGACCGCGATGTGCCCGCCCGCGGCGGCGACTTTCGCTGCCTCCGCGGCGAACTTCGGGAATGCGTACTGGTCATCCGGATGCCACTGCGAGCTGCCGGTGCGCAGCTCGGTGTAGCTCTGGGGCCAGAAGCGCCGGATCTTCTTCTCGCCGCGAATGTCGTAGCGCGTCGTGAAATACTCCTGCACGGTCGGGCCGCCATACGCGAGGGTGAGCACCGGCGAGTTGGTGATCCCGCTCTGCACGAGGAGCTGCACGACGTCCTTGTAGAGCGGATACGTCGGGAGTGTGTGCTCCTCGCCAGCGTACCCATCGAGCATGTGCGTCAGGTCCAGCATGAAGTCGGCATCGCCCTCGTTCGTCGGCGAGAGCTTGAGCTCATAGGCCGCCTGCGCGACGAGCTGTCGGCGCCTTCGATCGCCCACCGCATAGGCCTTGATCGTCTCCGTCTTGAAGAAGTCGGAGTTGCGGCGAAGGGCGTTGCGGGCGTCGTCGAGCGTTTGGATGCCTTCGTTCTCGAAGAAGCCTTTCGCGGTCGTGAAGATTCGAGGACCCAACACGTCGCCGGTTTCGACGCGGTCGCTGTAGTCGATCACGTCGTAGCTGCCGGTCTGCGGGTCGCGCGTGGACGTGACGCCGTAGGCAAGGTTTACGTAGTACTGCCACAGCTCCGTGCGATGGAGGCCCCATCCCGGCGCATACATGTGCGCGTGCGTATCCACGTAGCCGGGCACGATGGTCTTTCCCGAGACGTCGATCACGCGCGCCCCTGCCGGCGTTTCCACCTGGCCCCGCGCGCCGACCGCGGCGATGCGATTGTCGCGAACCACGACGTCCGCGTTCTCGATCACCTCCGTTCCCTTCATCGTGATGACGCGCGCGCCCCTCAGCACGACCGCGCCGCTCGGCCGATCCTTCGGCACGGTGATCGTGATATCCACACGCGTTGGCTCGTACGCCGTGGGCTGCTCGGGATTCGTAGGTGCCCGGTCCATCGAGTCCGCGGCAGCGACGTCGTACAGGTACAGCGCGGACCCCAAAGAGTATTCGAGGATGCGCCCGTCGGCGCTCCATCCGGCGAACTGCGCGCCGATCTTCGTCAGGCGCCTGAGCGGTACTGGCGACGCGTTAGGCCGCAGTAGCGAGATCGTGGGAGTCGCGCCAGGCGTGAGTGTCGCGAGCCACATGTTCTGGCCGCCCAGTAACGCGACATGGCCACCCTTCGGCGAGAGAATCGCGTCATCGACGGGTTCCTCACCGTTGCTGTTCCACGGCCGCTGGGTTGCCCGCGCGATGAGCTCCCGGTCCGTTCCGTCGAGCCGCATCGAGTAGAGGCCGTTCGCGTTCGCGTCGAACAGCAGGATGCGCGACGAGTCCGGACCGAAGTGCGGCACGCCGTAATAGGGCGGATCGAGGCGACTCAGGTATTCGAGGCGGGTAACGATGGTTGCGGGTCCGCACGCACCTGGTGCCGAACCGGCTTTCGCCGACGGACACGCGACCGGCATCCACATGAGATCCGCATGCGTCGACGACGGTTCGGCGAATCCCAGTTCGTCGCTCTCGAATCGCTCGGTGCGTGTGGCGCGCGCGAACAGGAGCTTCGTACCGTCAGGCGTGAAGGTCAGCTTCTCGTAGAATGCTTTCGAGCTCGAGAGCCGCTGCGGTACGGCGGACGTAGCCCCCGGGCCAGAGACGTGCACTCGATAAATATCGCCGCCCGTACTGTCGTCCCAGGTCGTGAAGGCGATCGACTGGCCGTCCGGACTCCACGCCGGACTGTACTCGCTGACGTCGAACTTCGTCAGGCGATGGATGTTCGTCGCCGCAACCGTCTGACCCTGAACGCGCCGGGCGGGCAGGTCGGCCACCCACAGCCGATCGAGCGCGATGAAGGCAACGCGCTTTCCGTCCGGCGAAAGACGTGGCCAACGGATTTGCCGCACCGTCACCGTCGAGTCGTTGAACGCGTAGCTGAACTGCGTCGACGCGCCGATCAGCTCATCGTAGTCGGCGGTGAAGGGGATCGGCGTGGCTTCGCCCGAGGGTACCGCGACCTTCCAGAACTTCCCGCCATACGAGGTGACGAGCGCCTTGCTGTCCGGCGTGAACGCCATGCCCGGCATGAGATCGCGCGTCGTCTTGGTGGCGATCTGATCGTGCTGCGCGTTGCGAACGAGCCAACGCTCGTCGCCGGTTGCCAGCTCGCGAAGGCGAAGGGACGTCTGCTCGTTACGCCGCGTCGCGTAGACCAGCCACCGGTGATCGGGGCTCAGGATCGGTCGCATGCCTATCGTCCGCGGCGTCGAACGGCGCACCGACTTCCCGGTCGCGACGTCCAGCGTGAAGAGCTGCGGGGTCTGGCCGCCGCTCGAGTACCAGATCGTCTCCGGCCCGGCGAAACGAGGGCCCAGGTAGGCCGGGGCAGTGAATGCGTTACGGCCGGTGACGCCGGGCGCGTTGGGGTCGCCACCCGTTAGGCGCTGCCCCACCCCGCCCGCGATCGGATAGAGATACAGCTCGAACGGAGTGAACCCGCGCAGCGTCAGCCCCGTCTGCGCTGGCCCGACGTTGTGTGACACGACCACCGCGTTGCCGTCGGGCGTCCAGGTGGGCGATACGTAGTCGTAGCCGAACCCCTCGGTCCGACTCAACTGGCGCGGCTGCGATCCATCTGCATTCGCCACCCACAGGTTCGGCGCCCCGCTGCGATCGCTCACGAACGCGATTTGCTTGCCATTCGGCGAGAAGCTCGGCATCGCATCGAACGCCTGCCCACTCGTTATGCGGGTCGCGGTTCCGCCGGTGATCGGCAACGTGTACAGATCGCCGAGCAGGTCGAACACGAGCGTTCGGCCGTCGGCCGATACGTCGACGGACATCCACGTCCCCTCGTCGGTCGTGAATTTCAACGGTCGCGTTGGCACGAGCGGCAGTCCGCCGCCGCCGCTCCCACCACCAGCTCCGCGCTGGGCGGCGATCGGTGCGGGCGCGGCGAGCGTCACGAGCGCGCCGAGAGCGACAACAAGACGCGTGAGCATCGGATCTCCAATCACTGGTCGCGCAGCCACCACGGCTGCTCGGCCGGCTTCGAACGGGGCCACACCTCCGCCAGCGTGTTCCCATCGTACAGCCGACCGTTCTTCATCACGTACCGAATCGTGTTCGTGTTCCTGATGTCCGCGAGCGGATTCCCATCCAGCACCTGAAGGTCCGCCAGCTTCCCCGGCTCGAGAGAACCAAGCTCCTTGCCAAGGCCAATCCCCTCGGCGCCGAGGATGGTGCCGACGCGGATCACGTCGAGCGGAGTCATACCGCCCGACGCGAGCGACCACAGCTCCCAGTGCACGCCCAGGCCCTGCATCTGGCCGTGCCCACCGAGTCCCACCCGTCCGCCAGCGTCGAGAATCTTCTTCGCCTGCTCCGCATACTGGCGGAAAACGTACTGGTCGTCGCGGAACCATTGCGGGCGACGCAGCGAGCGCTGGTCCACGTCGTAATGCGGCATGAAGTGTCGGACCTTCGGGTCGTCGTGAATGTCCTGGTGCTCGTACCAGTAATTCTCCGACCACGGGCCACCATAGACCACAATGAGCGTCGGCGTGTACGTGACGCCGCTCTTCGCCACGAGCTGCACCACATCGTTGAAGAGCGGATAGATCGGGTACGTGTGCTCATGACCAGGGTAGCCGTCGAAAAGCTCGGTGATGTTCATCTTGAGGTCGAGGCTGCCCTCGGTCGTGGGCATGAGCCCGAGCTCGCGCGCGGCCATGATGATCCACTGCCGCACGTTGCGCTGGCCAGTCTCGTATTCCTTGACGGTGTGCGTGTTGTAGAACTCCGCGTACCGACGAAGGACGTCGCGCGCGTCGTCAAGGCTCCGAATGTTCTCCTGAGAGAAGATGCCGGGCCCCGTGGAGTAGATCCGCGGCCCGAGGATGTCTCCGGTCTCCACGAGATCGCTGTACGACAGGACGTCGGTCGTCCCCGTCTGCGGGTTGCGCGTCGTGGTGACGCCGTACGCGAGGTTCATCATGTACGCCCACACCTCGGAGCGATGCACACCGTTCAGTGAGCCGAGGTGGGCGTGGATGTCGATCCAGCCGGGAATGATCGTCTTGCCGGTCACGTCGATACGGCGGGCGTCCGAGGGGACCGTCACGTTGTCGGCTGGACCCACGGCGACGATGCGGTTGTCGCGGACGACCACTGTGCCACGCTCGATGACTTCCGTGCCCTTCATCGTCACGACGCGAGCTCCCACGAGCGCCACGGTGCCGGCCGGCCGGTCGCGCGGCACGTTGATCGTGACGTCCACGCGCGCGGGTTCGTACGCACTTCGACGTGCCGTCGAGTCGTTCGCCGGCGCTTCGGCGGCAGCAACATCGTAGGTGAAGAAGGAGTGTCCGATCGAGTAGTAGAGCGACTTGCCATCGCGAGCCCAGCCGATGAAGTCACCGCCGACGCGCGTCAGGCGCCGCACGGGCACCGTCGCGTTCGCGGGAGTGACGATGGAGATCGTCGGCGTCGTCCCGCCGGCCAGCGGCACCGGGAAGTAGTAGACGTTGTTCGTGACGGTCGCGATCGCGTGCTCGCCGTCGGGCGCCATAAGCAGCTCGTTAGGCTGCTGGGGTGGAGGCGCCTGACCCGAGGTCTGCTGGGTCCAGCCCGTCACGCGCACGTGCTGCTGCACGTCGGTTCCGTCCAGCCGCATCGAGGTGAGCGCGCCGCCGTCGAAGAGGTACACGCGGTCGCTCCCGTTGACGAAATGCGGGTCGTGCGCACCGGTCACTGGCGCGATCAGTGTCGTCGTCCCCCCGGCGGCCGGCAGCCAGACCAGCTCCTCGCCGGCGCCACGCTCTTCCTGCATGCGTGCCTGACGCGGGCTGCGAATCGTGATGAGCTTCGTCCCGTCGGGCGTGTAGGCCAGCTTCTGGTAGAATGCCGTTTGTCGCGAGAGCCGCTCGGGTGCGGCGCTGCCGTCGCTTCGCACGCGAAACACTTCACCGCCGGTTTCGTCGGACCAGGTCACGTACGCGATGAACCGGCCGTCGGCCGACCACGTGGGATCGAACTCGCCCACGTTGCTCTTCGTGAGCCGGCGCGGCTTGCCGTTAGGCAGATCCATCACCCAGAGCCGGTCGAGCGCCGTGAACACGACCCGCTTGCCGTCAGGCGATGGCCGCGTACTGCGGATCTGCTGGACCGTGAGCGTCGTGTCGTTGACGGCGACGTCGGTGTGCACCAGCGGTCCGAGCTGCTGCTCGATGTCGGCCGTGAACGGGATCGGCGATTCCCGGCCCGACGGCACTTCGGCGCGCCAGAACTTCCCGTCGCGCGTGAACACGATCGCGCGACTGTCGGGTGTGAACGCGTAGCCCGGCACCAGGTCGCGGCTGTAGCGCGATTCCTGATCGTCTCGCTGCAGTCGAGGAATGATCGTCGACTCGTCGCCCGTGGCGAGGTCCCGCATGCGGAGCACGGTCGTCGTGTCGACACGAGTCGCGTACGTCATCCACTTTCCGTCGGGGCTCAATGCCGGCCGCATGCCGCTGCCGAACGCGCCAGTGCGCGTCGTCATGCGACCCGTTTTGCGGTCGAGCACCGCCACCTGCCAGCCGGGGAACTGGAGATTGTAGCCCCAGCCGCCGGCCTTCCGCGTTAGGTAGAGGTACCGGCCGTCCTTCCCGAACGCCGGCCCGACATAGGTCGTGATGCCGCCACCACCTCCGCCGCCGCCGCCGCCTCCGCCGCCACCACCGGCTGCGGCGGGGGCCGGCGTCAGGCGGATGCCAGTGCCGCCCTGCGCGTGATAGAGATAGAGGTCGTACGCATCATTGAAATTCGCTGTCTGCGCCACGAGGCGCGCCACGACGACATAGTCGCCGTCTGGTGTCCACGTCGGCGACGCGTAGTGGCCGTTGTCGCCGCGCGTGATCGCGCGCGCGTTGCGACCGTCGGCGTCCATGATCCACACCTGCTCGGCACCGCTGCGATCGCTCGTGAGCACGATGTGCTTGCCGTCCGGCGAATAGCGCGGCTGGCCATCCATCGCGGGCCCGCTCGTGATGCGGGTGGCTTTCCCTCCGGCGATCGGAATCGTGTAGAGGTCGCCAAGCAGGTCGAAGATGATGGTCGTTCCGTCGGGCGACACATCGAGCGACATCCACGTTCCTTCATTGGTCGTGAAGGAGACGGTGCGCGTGGTCTGGAGCGGAAGCGACTCGGCGCTTCCACCGGGCCGGCGTCGCGCCGTGGAGTCCTGGGCGTGCGCGTCACGTACGCTGACGCTCATTCCGAGGACGAGCGCGGCTACCGCGGCCCAAACCGGGCGGCGGGAAGAAAAAGCAATTCTGGTCATTAGGCGGCGGCTCTCCGCGCGTGGCGGGTCAGGCGGTGCGGAGGTAATACCACAGGGTCGAGTCGGGTGCGGTACCTTATACCGAATCACTTTCAGGCGAAAGGCGGCCGCTCAGCGAGTGCGGCTCGGTTCCTGTTGCTGTGCCCGGACCCATCAACCGTCTCGATGATTCGTCGTACTTGGTTCACCGGTCTCGCCGCGCTCGCGCTCGTCCTCGTGCCCGCGGAGGTGTTCCCCCAGGAGGCGACGCCTAACGCCGTCGCGTCGAGTGGCCTCGCGCTCACGCGCGCGAAGCCATCCGCGGTCGGCATGTCCAACAAGCTCGTTCCGCGGCTCGATTCCGTCATCAAGGCCGCCATAGCCGACCACGCGACTCCCGGTGCGACGATTGCCGTCGCTCGGCGTGGGAAGCTCGTGCTGCTCCGAGGCTATGGCCACACCGATTGGGCGAAGGGCGCGCCGCGTACGACCGATAGCACCATGTACGACCTCGCCTCGCTCACGAAGGTCGTCGCGACGACGACGGCGGCGATGATCCTCGAGGAGGAAGGGAAGCTCGACATCAACCGTACCGTCGCCAGCTACCTCCCCGAGTATGACGTGCCTGACAAGCGCGCGATCACCGTGCGCATGCTGCTCACGCACGCGAGTGGCATCCGATCCAACTTTCCTCTCTGGAAGGATGCGAAGGGCCGCGAGCAGTACTTCGCCGGCATGGTGACGTTCCCGCTTGTTCGGGAGCCGGGGTCGGCGGTCGAATACACGGACTGGAACATGGTGCTCATGCAGTTCATCATCGAGCGCATCTCTGGCCAGACGCTCGACCAGTTCGTGCAGTCGCACGTGTTCGAGCCGCTTGGCATGCGGGACACGCGGTACAATCCCCCTGAGGCACTCAAACCGCGCATCGCGCCGACAGAGACGGAAGACTTTCGCGGCGGCCAGGTGTGGGGCATCGTCCACGACGAGACTGCATGGGCGCTGGGCGGTGTCTCGGGCAACGCGGGCCTTTTCTCGAGTGCACGCGACCTCGCCGCGTTCGTGCAGATGCTGCTCAATGGCGGCTCGTACGACTCCATACGCCTGCTCAAACCAACGACCGTGGCGCGCTGGACTGCCCGCCAGCGCGTGGACGCCAGTCGCGCGTTAGGCTGGGACACGCCATCGCCCCAGTCGAGCGCGGGCCGATTCTTCTCGGCCCGGAGCTTCGGTCACACGGGCTTTACCGGGACGTCGATCTGGGCGGACCCGGAACGGGAGCTGTTCGTCGTGCTGCTGACGAACCGCGTGAACCCGACGCGCGACAACCAGAAGATCGGTCCGCTCCGCCGTGCCGTCGCTGACATCATTCAGCAATCTGTGCTCGACTCGCCGCTGAAGCAGTGGGAGGATTCGCCGGTCCGGCCCTAGTCCCTTGCGGGACTCTCTGAAACGGGCAACGGCAAGACCTAACGCGGATTTCGGACATCGATGACGCGGATGTTCGCAGATTTGCTCCGAAGGCAGTGACGCCTCCGATGGCGGCTTACGGTCTCAATTTCTTTCTTGTGAACGGCCTCGGGACGCAAGCGCTTCCCGAGGCCGTTCACCGAAGATCCCGGCTCGTTGTGCTTCCACGGTAGGCGGTTCCGGAGCGATCCGGCTCATCCGAAGCATCCGAACCCCTTTCGTCTGTGAGGCTGGCCCTCTCGAGTCCGGCATCTACGAAGAAGGGTGTTCGGATGCGGCGGATCACTCAGATGCTTCGGATCGCTCCTCTCCTCGGCGGTCTCCGTTCGCAACAAGCCGGGATTGGGAATGAGAAGACCTCGGGGCGCATTGGCTTCCCGAGGCCGTTGAACAAAAAACAACATGAGAGACCGGACGTGCCGTCGGAGCCGTCACTGCGCGCGGAGCAAATCTGCGAACATCCGCGTAATCGATGTCCGAAATCCGCGTTAGGTCTTGCCGTTGCCGTTACCGCACTCGCGCTCGTCGAGATGCTGGCTCGGTCGTCGAGTCCAGACGACACGCTTGAACTGCGCCGAGCGTCCGAAGTTCACCACTAGCCCCACCTCGAGGCCGGACGCCCGCAGGTAGTTCAATAACTGAGCGCGGTGAACCGGGTCGATCGCCTTTGCAACCTTCGTCTCTACGATCACTTTCCCGTCCACGACCAGATCCGCCACGTAGCGGCCAACAGATTCTCCCCGGTACATCACCTCGAACGGGACGTTGCGTTCGACTGGCACACCCCGAAGCCCCAGCTCGAACGTAAGCGCGTTGGCGTAAACGCTCTCGAGGAAGCCTGAACCGAGGACGTTGTGTACCTCGAATATCCCGCCGATGATCTGGTTCGTGAGTCGGCCGTGTGGAAAATGGGCCGAGTCCGGGCCGGTGCCGCGAGGTACATCCTCTACCGGTACCGGCATGATATGCGAGTCCTGTGTTGGTGGCATGGGCCAACCTCGCACGCCTACCCAGTTCTGCCGTCATCAAACCATCGCCGAGCTCGTCGGATTCATGCATTGCCTGCGAAGACGGACGGGGGCGCCTCATCATCTCATGGATCGCCGCCGAGATGCCCGCGCCGTTCGAGGCCGTGTACGGCGCATCGAAAGCATTTGTCCTCTCCTTCGCCGAGGAGCTCCGAAATGAGCTGAAGCACACGAGCGTCACGGTAACGGCACTGCAGCCCGGACCCACCGACACCAACTTTTTCAACCGCGCCGACATGCTCGACACGAAAGTGGGTGCGGACAAGAAGGGCGATCCGACCGACGTCGCCCGCGACGCGCAGGTGACCCCCGACAAGGTCACCGCCGAGATGCACCGCAAGCTCTCCGAGCCCGGCTCGACCTCCAAGCTCAAGGACCGCGACCGGGAGGCCAACCCGTAGTTCGTTAGGCACGAGACGATTGGCCATTCGGCTTCGCATGGCAGTACCTGGTGCGCCGGTTACGACTCCTGTCGGCCGCCGTGCTGACCATGCCGGCCGTAGCCCGCCCAGGACGTCGGGACGAACCGTCGATGTAACCGTCGTTCCAGCGAAGCGCTGCCCGCCATCGCGTTGACGCCGCGCGTTCCTTGCGTATCCTGTACGCGGTGTCTGACCTGCTCGCCGATCTCCAGTCCCACTTCGTAGACAAGTACGTCCTCGAGCGTGAGCTCGGCGGCGGGGGCATGTCGCGCGTCTTCGTCGCCCGCGACGAGAGACTCGATCGGCGCGTCGTCATCAAGCTGCTGCCGCCGCAGGTGACCGCCACGATCTCCGCCGAACGCTTCAAGCGCGAGATCATGTTGGCCGCACAGCTCCAGCACCCGAACATCGTGCCCGTGTTGAGCGCCGGCGAGCTCGGAACGCTGCCGTACTTCGTCATGCCGTTCATCGACGGCGAATCGCTCCGCGCGCGCATGATGCGTGGGCCGCTCTCTGCTCGCGAAACCGTCACGATCCTCAAGGACGTCGTACGCGCGCTCGGCTTTGCACACAACCGCGGCATCATCCACCGGGACATCAAGCCCGATAACGTCCTGCTCGCTGCGGGCGCAGCCGTCGTCACCGACTTCGGCGTCGCCAAGGCGATTTCGGCATCGCGGCAGCAACAGGGCGTGCGCCCGGTCGCGCCAACCATGACAGGCGTTGGGACCTCTCTCGGTACGCCCGCCTACATGGCACCCGAGCAGGCGGCTGCCGATCCTTCGACCGACCACCGCGCCGATCTCTACGCGCTGGGCATCGTCGCCTACGAGATGCTCACCGGGGCACCGCCCTTTCACGGACGAACCCCGCAGGCCTTGCTCGCGGCGCAGCTCTCCGAGATACCGGCACCGCTCACCAGCCGGCGCTATGACGTGAGCGTCCCGCTATCCACGCTGGTAATGCAGTGCCTCGAGAAGGAGCCTGCGAAGCGGCCCAAGTCCGCGAACGAAGTGCTGCGGATGCTCGACGACCCCGGCGTTCTCGTGAGCGATGCCTTTCCCGCGGCCGAGGCACCCAAGCAGCGTCGCAAGCGGTTCACGGAGATCGGGATTGGTGTAGTGGTGGTCGCCGCCGTGGCCGTCGCCTGGGTGCTGACGGACCCCGGTGCCCCCACGAAGGCCGCGGCCGATTCGGCGAAAAGCGCGCGAGACTCTGCCGCACGCGTCGCGGCAACCGGCTCGGCCCCGGCCACCGCGGTGGCGACCGGTCCACATGCTGTTGCCGTGTTCCCGCTCGTGAGCGTGGGCAGCGACGCGGAGGCGGGTCAAGCGGCCGAGGGGATCACCTCGCAGCTCGCGTCGGCACTCTCGCGAGTGCCCGGCGTCCGGGTGTCGTCACAGACGACGGCCGCTGCGGTGCGTCAGGGAGTGCGAACGCCGGCCGACGCGGCGCGCGCGCTCAACGCGACGATGCTGGTCGAGGGCACGGTGCAGCGTGCCAGTCAGCGTCTGCGGGTGAGCGTTCGCCTCGTCAGCGTGGCGAACGACTCGACGGTGTGGGCGAGCACGATCGACGGCACGACGAGCGACGAGCTGGCGCTGCAGGACTCGACTGTGAAGGCCGTGGCCGCGGCGGTGACGGCGAGTGTACGACGTTAGGCGCGGCCGCGACGTTCGACGTTAGGCATCCAACCACGTCACGGAATCCGGAACGGCGCCTCGGCGCGAAAGTCCGGCTCGAGCGAGTGCCGAAGTGTGAGCGAGTACGCCCCCGGGCCCGACCGGACGCCGAATTGCACCGTGAGCGACGTGGACTGCCCCGGCGCGAGATCGCCCTCGGCGCTGACGGCGGCGCACGAGATGAGCGGCTCGAAGCGGTCGAGTTGGGCGCTGCTCGCTACATCGCCGTCGAGGAACAGGCACACGCGGGAGGTCAGATGCGCGGACGCGGAGCCCGTGTTCGTGAGGGTGGACGTGGCCGTGAGCAGCGCCGTGTACGGACTGCCCGGAGGCGGAGCTTCGACCGTCGTGGTGATTCGCTGCTCGAGTCCCGAAGGACCACGGGCACGACCCAGGCGCGCGTCACCGGGACCGGACGGATTCGCGTTGGAGCACGCGGCAAGCGTGGCGATGGCAACGAACGAAGCGGATCGACCGACGCGAGCGAGACCAAGCGGCACAGCGAACCTCCAGGAATGTTCACGGTTCGTCGTGCCCAACCCCGCCCGGCGGCCGTCGGTCACGCGTCGCATTGGTCCGTTAGGGGTCAGAGTCGTATTTCATCATTCCAACGCGACGCGTTGGAATGATGAAATACGACTCTGACCCCATTTCCCCCCCCCATGAACGCATTCTCGCTCGACGGCAAGGTCGCCGTGGTCACCGGAGGATACGGCGTCCTCGGAGGGAGCATCGCGTCCGGACTCGCCGCCGCCGGCGCACGCGTCGCCATCCTCGGACGCCGTCGCGACGCGGCCGAGGGAAAGGTGGAAGCGCTGAAGAGCGCGGGTGCGCATGCGCGGGCGCTCATCGCGGACGTCATCGACGAGGCCCAGCTCGCCGCCGCCCGCGAGGAGCTGCTCGGCGAATGGGGCCGGATCGACATCCTGGTGAACGCAGCCGGCGGCAACGTGGCGCGCGCTCGCAGCGACGACCGTCCGGTTTTCGACGTCCCCACCGATGCGTTCGAGGACGTCGTTCGCCTCAACCTCCAGGGAACCGTCCGACCGTCGATGTGCTTCGGCGACGCAATGCGGCGGCAGCGTTCGGGCGTCATCCTGAACATCTCGTCGATGGCGGCGGATCGCGCGATCACGGGAACAATGGGATATGCCATCGCGAAGGCGGGCGTCGACAGCTTCACACGCTGGATGGCAGTCGAGATGGCGCGGAGGTATGGCGACGGTGTTCGCGTCAACGCGATCGCGCCCGGGTTCTTCATTGCCGATCAGAATCGCGCGGTCCTCCTCAACGCCGACGGGTCCTTCACGACTCGCGCGCTCACCATCATCGCGCATACGCCGATGGGCAGATTCGGCAGGCCCGACGAGCTCAACGCCGCGGTCCAGTACCTCTGCAGCGATTCCGCATCGTTCGTGACTGGAGTCGTTCTTCCGGTGGATGGCGGATTCAGCGCATTCAGTGGTGTTTGATGAAAACACCGATATCGTGACGCGATGGTGGCGTATATATGTTACTAAAACGGTTAGGCATCGATTAACCACTGAGGTCACTGAGGTCGCGGAGAAACGACCAACGATGTTGCCTTGTTTGCTCTGTGTCCTCTCTGACCGCCGTGGTTGATAGAAGTGTTCCTGATCCCCGCTCCACAACCAACATGACTCCTCCCGCCGCCTACACGCCCCGACCCGAACACCACTTCACGTTCGGCCTCTGGACCGTTGGCAACATCGGTCGCGACCCGTTCGGTGATCCGGTTCGGGCCGCGATCGACCCGAATCGCATCGTCCAGAAGCTCGGTGAGCTGGGCGCGTACGGCGTGAACCTGCACGACAACGACCTGGTCCCGCGCGACGCCTCGGCGGCCGACCGCGACCGGATCGTCCGCGAGTTCAAGGCCGCGCTCGCGCAATCCGGCGTGAAGGTGCCGATGGCGACGACGAACCTGTTCGGCGACCCGGTGTTCCGCGACGGCGCCTTCACGAGCAACGACCGGCAAGTGCGCACGTACGCCCTGCAGAAGACGATGCGGGCGATCGACCTCGGCGTGGATCTCGGCGCGACGACCTACGTGTTCTGGGGCGGCCGCGAGGGCGTCGAGACCGACGCGGCGAAGGACCCGCAGGAGGCCATCAAGTGGTTCCGCGACGCTATCAACTTCCTGTGCGAGTACGTGCGCGCGCAGGGGTACGACCTGCGCTTCGCGCTCGAGCCCAAGCCTAACGAGCCACGCGGCGACATCTTCCTTCCGACCGTCGGCCACATGCTCGCGTTCATCTACACGCTCGACCATCCGGACATGGTGGGCCTCAACCCGGAGGTCGCCCACGACACGATGCCCGGGCTCGATTTCTCACACGCCGTCGCGCAGGCGCTCGAGGCGGGGAAGCTCTTTCACATCGACCTGAACGCCCAGAAGCCGGGCCGGTTCGACCAGGATCTCCGGTTCGGCAGCGAGGACCCGAAGGCGGCGTTCTTCCTCGTGAAGTTGCTCGAGGACTCGCGCTGGCCGGGCATGCGGCACTTCGACAGTCACGCGTACCGAACCGAAGACGAGGCAGGCGTGTGGGACTTCGCGCGCGGTAGCATGCGCACATACCTCATCCTCAAAGAGAAGGTCGCCCGCTTCAATGCCGACACGGAAATCCAGGGCCTGCTGGGCGAGCTGCGCGAGCGCGGCGCGAAGGCGGGCGATCGCGTTAGGTTCTCGCCCGACACCGCGCGACGCATCAAGGACCAGCAGTTCGACCTCGGCGCGCTGCGCGACCGTGGCTACGCGTACGAGCGACTCGATCAGTTGACGATGGAGCTGCTGCTCGGAGTCCGCTGACGTGGCCGACTCCGTCTACCTGGGCCTCGACATCGGGACGAGCGGCGTCAAGGCGATCCTCGTCGCGGCCAACGGCGAGGTCGTCGCGACGACGACCACCCCACTCACGCTCTCGACGCCTCGGCCGGGATGGGCAGAGCAACACCCGGGCGACTGGTGGAGCGCGACCGTGCAGTCGATTCGCGGCGTGCTCGCACGGCAGCCAGCCGTCGTCGTCGCTGCGGTCGGGATATCGGGGCAGATGCATTCGTCGGTGTTCCTCGACCGTGCAGGCCACGTCGTCAGGCCGGCACTGCTCTGGTGCGACGGGCGCACCACGGACGAATGCGCCGAGATCACCCAGCGCGCCGGCGGCGAGGAGCGGCTGCGCGACTGGGTGCGGAACCCGGCACTCGAGGGGTTCACGCTCCCGAAGATTCTGTGGCTGCGCGCGCACGAGCCGGACACGTACGCCCGCGTCGCCACCGTTCTCCTGGCGAAGGATTTCATCCGCTATCGCCTAACGGGGACGCTTGCCAGCGAGCCGTCGGACGCGTCAGGCACGCTCATGTTCGACCCCGCACGGATGCAATGGAGTGACGAGATCCTGGCGGCCGTGGACGTGCCCCGCACCCTGTTGCCGGACGTCGGCGGGTCGTCCGAGGTGCTCGGACACGTGACCACCGAGGCGTCTTCCGCCACCGGCCTACGCGACGGGACGCCGGTGGTGGGCGGTGGCGCCGACAACGCGTGTGGCGCCGCGGGCGTCGGCGTGATCACGCCCGGTGAGGCCGTTGCGAGCTGGGGGACCTCGGGGACGGTGCTCGCGCCCACGGCGCAGCCGCTCGTGGACCCCGGGCTTCGCGCCCATACGTTCTGCCACGTGGTACCCGGCACCTGGTACATCATGGGTGTGGTGCTCTCGGCCGGCGGCGCCTTCGCCTGGTACCGCGACCAGTTCGCGCGAGAGCTCGCCGGAATGCCAGGAGCCGACGCGACCCTCGACGCCGAAGCGGCAAGCGTTCCGCCGGGAGCGGAAGGCGTGACCTTCCTGCCCTACCTTCAGGGTGAACGAACTCCGCATCGGAACGCGTCGGCGCGCGGCGCGTTTCTCGGACTCAGTCTCGCCCATTCGCGAGCGCACATGACGCGCGCGGTGCTCGAGGGCATTGCCTTCGCCCTCCGCGACTCGCTGTCGATTCTCCAGGAGCTGGGGTTATCGCCCAGGCATCTGCTCCTCACCGGTGGCGGCGCCGGGAGTCCGTTCATTCGCCGATTGCAGGCGGACGTCTATGGCGTCCCGGTCAGCACGGTGAACCGGGAGGAAGGCCCGGCGTACGGAGCCGCGTTGCTGGCGGCGGTCGGGGGCGGCGCTTTTCCGGATGTTGCGTCCGCTGTGCGCGCAACCCTTACCCGAGGTGGCGCCGAGCAGCCAGATTCGCGGGCGCACGCAGCCTATCAAATGGCATACGACAAGTTCCGGGCGTCGTACCGTGCTTCGTTGGCATCCTGAGGCGTCAGGCTTGGTGTCATCCCGAGCCGTCAGGCGAGGGATCTTCATCGTCCCGATAGAGCACTCTATCGGGAGCCTGAGGATCCTTCGCTGCGCTCAGGATGACAACCGAGCTCGGAATGACAAAACAACACCAAGAGTAGATGCGCCACGTTGTTCGACGGCTGTTCGCTTCACAGGAAATCGGACTCGTCCTCGTCCTCGTCATCGTCACCATCACGTTGACCGCGCTCGCCGGGTCCCACCCCGACCGGCAGACCGGCCAGGTGGTGAACAACTTCTGGAACTCGTACACGCTGATTCAGACCGCCACCGACGCGAGCTTCTTCGCGATCATGGCGATCGGCGCGACCGTCGTCATCATCTCCGGCGGCATCGACCTGTCGGTTGGGTCGATCTACGCGCTGTCAGGCGTGGCGATGGCGCTCTTCCTCCGCGGCGTCGGACCCATGGGTCCTGTCGCCACCACGCTGATCGCGCTCCTCGTGTCTCTTGGCGTCGGGCTCGCGTGCGGGATCCTGAACGGCGCGCTCGTGGTCGTGCTGCGCGTTCACCCGTTCATCATCACGCTGGGCACCATGTGGGTGCTGCGCGGCATCGCCTTCGTGGCCACCAAGGCCGAGAGCATCCTCGTGCCGTCGTCGCTCACCGCGGTGTCGAAGGCATCGTTAGGCCTCGGCGGCGGACTGTACCCGGTCCCCATGCTGTCGATGATCGTGTTGACCATACTGGGGATCATCTACCTGACACGCACGACCATGGGTCGCCGCATCTTCGCGTTCGGCGGCAACCTCGAAGCGAGCCGGTTCGCGGGGCTGTCGCTCTCGCGGATTCAGATCGGTGTGTTCGCCGTATCGGGCCTCACGGCCGGCCTGGCCGCGTTCCTCGGGGGCAGTTTCTACGGCTCGGTCTCGTCAGGCGACGCACAGGGCTACGAGCTGTACGTGATCGCGTCGGCGGTCGTGGGCGGCGCAAGCCTGCTCGGCGGGAAAGGCAGCGCGCTGGGCGCCATGCTCGGCGCGCTCCTGATCGTTCTCATCCGCCAGTCGATTCGCACGCTGCACTTCGACCAGAACTACGAGTGGATCGTGATCGGCTGCGCGATCGTTATCGCAGTGGTGGTGGATCAATGGAGCACTCGCTTGACTGCACGTCGCTTGAGCCGAGCGGCCGAGCGGGCACGTGCGGCGGCATAAGCACCGGATTCGGCTCGTCGACCCCGGCATCGCGGCAAGGAGAGTAACGGCAAGACCTAACGCGGATTTCACCTCGATTTCACGGATTGCGCGGATTTGCTCCGACACCGGAAGGGTCGCTTTACCGCAACGAGCCGGTGTTAAGGGTGAACGACCTCGGGAAGCCCATGCGTCCCGCGGCAGTTCACCAAAGCGAAAAGACCAGACTCGGTACTACGAGGCCTCGATGCTCTCGGGACGATCCGCGAAATCCGCGTAATCGCTTTATGAATCCGCGTTAGGTCTTGCAGTTGCCGCGGTCGGTCATGACGAGATGCAAAGAGTGACGCGAGATGGCACGCGTTGGAGGCGTACGAGCTTCGGATGAGGTACGAGCTTTTCAACGAGGACCTGATATGAGGAATCGAATGAGCCGATCGGTGATGGCCCTGTGGGCGCTCGCGCTGGTCGCGGCGTGTGGTGGAGGTGGATCGGAGAAGAAGACCGACACGCAGACCGCGGCGGCCACGCCAAAAGGAAACGGCAACACGTTCACGATCGCAATGATCGCGAAGAGCTCCACGAACCCGGTGTTCCTCGCTGCTCGCACTGGCGCCGAAGCGGCAGCAAAGGAGCTGTCGGCCAAAACGGGCAAGGAGATCCGCGTCAACTGGCTCACGCCACCGCAGGAAGATGGACAGGTCCAGGCGCAGCGCATCCAGCAAGCCGTCAACGACGGCGCCGACGCGATCCTCATCTCCTGTTCCGACGCGGGCAAGGTCACGGGCGCCATCAACGATGCCGTCGGCCGCGGCGTGCCCGTGATGACGTTCGACAGCGACGCGCCCGACTCGAAGCGATTCGCGTTCTACGGCGTCGATGACGAAAAGACCGGCCGCCTCGTGATGTCCGAGCTCGCGAAGCTCATGAACGGCAAGGGCAAGATCGGGATCCTCGCCGGCAACCAGAACGCGCCGAACCTGCAACGCCGGGTCCAGGGCGTGAAGGACGAAGCGGCGAAGACGCCGGGCATTCAGATCCTCGGGACCTTCAACCACATCGAGACCCCGCAGGACGCCGCGGCGGAAGTCGTGCGGGTCGGAAACGCGTACCCCGACATCCAGGGTTGGGCGATGATCGGCGGCTGGGCGCTGTTCACGCCGTCGCTCGTCAACGACCTCGACCCGAAACGGATCAAGATCGCGTCGGTCGACGCGTTAGGCTCCGAGCTCGTGTACGTCGACAAGGGCATCGCGCCGGTGCTGCTCGCGCAGCCCGTGTACCAGTGGGGCTACGTCGGTGTGAACACGATCGTCGACAAATTGATCAACAAGAAGGACGTGCCGGCCATCATCCCCATGGACCTCGTCCGCGTCACGAAGGCCAACCTCGGCCAGTGGGCACGCCAGCTCAAAACGTGGGGATTCACCGACGTGCCCGACGCCTACCTCAAGATGTAACGCGGGCACGCGGCGCATGACCGAACCCGCGGTCCGCTTCGAGAACATCACCCGGCGATTTCCAGGCGTGCAGGCACTCACCGACGTGTCGCTGGAAATCGCCGCCGGGTCGTGTCACGCGTTATGCGGCGAGAACGGCGCGGGCAAGAGCACGCTGGGAAAGATTCTCGCCGGCATCCATCAGCCCGACACGGGCCGCCTGTTCATTCACGGGCGCGAGGCACGGTTCGCGAGCCCGCGCGATGCGCTCGCCGCGGGCGTCGGTATGGTGCACCAGGAGCTCGCGTTCTGCGAGAACCTGTCGGTGGCGGAGAATCTTTGCCTCGGCTCACTGCCATCGCGCGCCGGGCTCCTCGATCGTGACGCAATGGCGTCGCGCGCCGCCGCCATGCTCGCCGAGATCGGAACGACGCTCGACGTTTGGCGGCCGGTAGGATCGCTCACGATCGCGCAGCAGCAAATGGTACAGATCGCGATGGCCGTGAGCGGCGGCGCGAAGATCATCATCTTCGACGAGCCCACGAGCAGTCTCAGTCAGGTCGAAGCGGACCGGCTATACGAGTTGATCGACCGCCTCAAGGAACGCGGGGTGGCCTGCATCTACGTGTCGCACCGGATGCCCGAAGTCTTCAAGTTGTGTGACACGGTGAGCGTGCTGCGCGACGGTCAGCACGTCGGTACGCGACCGATCGCGGGGCTGTCCGAGCACGACCTCGTCCAGATGATGATCGGGCGCCCGCTAGCCGAATACGTGGCACGTCGTGACCGCATCGTCATCGGTGACGAGCTGCTGCGCGTCGAAGGCCTGTCGTCGCCCGGGAAGTTCGAGGACGTCTCGTTCTCGCTCCGGGCGGGCGAAGTGTTGGGCATCGCGGGACTCGTCGGGGCCGGTCGGTCGGAGCTCGCACAGGCGTTGTTCGGCCTGGATCCCGTCCGCGAGGGCTCGATCGTGATTGGCGGGGAGCCCGCCCGCGTGGCCACGCCGGCGGAGGCGATCGCGTTAGGCATCGGGCTGGTGCCGGAGGACCGGAAGCGGCAGGGGCTCGTGCCGCAGGAGAGCGGCGTGCACAACCTGTCGCTCGCGATCCTGCGGCGGCTGTCCCGCCTCAGCTGGCTACGTCAGCGCGAGGAGCGACGCGTCGCGAAGGAGTTCTTCGACCGACTCCGCGTGCGCGCTCCGTCGCTCGACACCGTCGTCGCCGGGCTGTCCGGCGGGAATCAGCAGAAGATAGTGCTCGCGCGCTGGCTCGCAGCGTCGTCGCGGGTACTCATCCTCGACGAGCCGACGCGCGGCGTCGACGTCGGGGCGAAGGCGGAGATCCACGCACTGATCGGCGAGCTCGCCAACCAGGGCGCCGGCATCCTCCTCATCTCGAGCGAGCTGCCGGAGGTCCTCACACTTTCGCAGCGCATCCTGGTGCTCAGAGCGGGCCGGATCGTCGGCGAGGTACCGCAGGCCGAGGCGACCCAGGACAACCTGCTAAGACTCATGGCCGGACTCGGCGAAGCGAGCCGAGTGGCATAACTCGGGACTCGGCCGCCCAAGCCCCTCTACCCGAGGAGCCTTCCTCTGCAGTAATAACCTCCCAGTCGAGTCCCGAGTCCCGAGAAATGGCACCCAACGCCGCCACACCTAACGCCGCCATTTACCGCGATCCATCGCTCCCCGCCGAGCAGCGCGTCGCGGACCTGCTCACACGCATGACGCTCGAGGAGAAGGCGGCGCAGATGATGTGCGTGTGGCAGAAAAAGTCGGAGACGCTGGTCGATGTAAACGGAGCTTTCGACCTCGAGAAGGCTCGTCGTGCATTCGGGCACGGCAACGGCATTGGCCAGGTCGGGCGCCCGAGCGACGCCGGCTCGAGCGGCCACGAGCCTGAGAAGGGCCGCAATGCGCGCGCGATGGCCGAGCTCACGAACGCCATCCAGCGATTCTTCGTGGAAGAAAGCCGGTTAGGCATCCCGGTGATCTTCCACGAGGAATGCCTGCACGGCCACGCTGCCGTGGGCGGTACCAGCTTCCCGCAACCCATCGGACTCGCGGGTACGTTCAACCCGACGCTCGTCGAGTCGCTGTACGGGATGACGGCCGAGGAAGCGCGAGGCCGCGGGACTCATCAGGCGCTCACGCCCGTGGTGGACGTCGCTCGCGACGCGCGGTGGGGGCGTGTCGAAGAGACCTTCGGCGAAGATCCGTATCTCGTGTCGCGCATGGGGGTCGCCGCGGTCAGGGGGTTCCAGGGCGATCGGTCGTTCGAGGACAATCCCACGTCATCGCCACCCTCAAGCACTTCGCCGCGCACGGGCAGCCGGAGTCGGGACAGAACTGCGCGCCGGCGAATGTCCCGATGCGTGAGCTGCGCGAAGTGTTCCTCCGGCCGTTCCATGCCGCCGTACGAGATGCCGGCGCGATCAGCGTCATGCCGTCGTACAACGAGGTGGACGGCGTTCCGTCACACGCGAACCGATGGCTGCTGCGCGACGTCCTGCGACGCGAATGGGGCTTCGACGGGTTCACCATCTCCGACTACTACGCGATCTGGGAGCTGGGCTACCGACCCGACACACACGGCCACTTTGTCGCGCACGACATCAGGGAGTCATGCGCGCTCGCCGTGCAGGCGGGGGTGAACGTCGAAGCGCCGGAGCCTAACGCGTATGTCCACCTGACGGAGCTCGTCCGGGAGGGCGTCCTCGCGGAATCCGCGCTCGACGAGCTCGTCACGCCCATCCTGCGCTGGAAGTTCCGTCTCGGATTGTTCGACGACCCGTACGTCGATCCGGATCGAGCGGAGCGCGTGGTCGGGTCGGAGCGCAGCAGCGACCTGGCACTGCAGGCCGCGCGCGAGACGATCACGCTGCTCAGGAACGACGGAAACCTTCTCCCCCTCGATCTGGCGCGACTGAAAACGATCGCCGTGATCGGCCCGAACGCCAGTCGGAGTCTCCTGGGCGGCTATAGCGGAGTGCCGCCGCACGACGTCACGGTACTCGACGGCATCAAGGCCCGCGTCGGTGACGCCGCGGAAATTCTCTACAGTGAAGGCTGCAAGATCACGATCGGCGGGTCGTGGACCGAGGACACGGTGACGCCGAGCGACCCGGAGCAAGATCGTCGTCAGATCGCAGAGGCCGTGAAGGTGGCCTCGCGCGCTGACGTGATCGTGCTCGCGATCGGCGGCAACGAGCAGACATCGCGTGAGGCATGGTCGCGTTGGCTTCGGGTTGAGCTATACGACGTTCCGGTTCACTGACGTTAGGCTGGAGCGATCGTCGATTGGCCGATCGGAGTCGACGCGGGTGGCGGTGACGGTCACGAATACGGGTCAGCGCGCGGGGACGGAGGTCGTTCAGATGTACTTCCGCGACCGTGTGAGCTCGGTGACGCGACCGGTCCGGGAGCTCAAGGGGTTCGTGAAGGTGTGGCTGGATCCCGGCGCGACGACCACGGTGTCGATGGACATCACGCCGGAGTCGCTGGCATTCTATGACATCGCAATGAGCAACGTCGTCGAGCCGGGCGAGTTCGAGATCCTGGTTGGGACGTCGTCACGGAAAGAAGATCTGCAGCGGGTCATACTCGAGGTGAAATGATTCGAACGGGGTCAGACTCCGTACGGAGCGGACGAACGCATGGCGAAGATCTCAGTCACGGAGAAGATCGGGTACAGCCTCGGCGACGCCGCGGCGAACTTCATCTTCCAGACGATGTTGGTGTTCCAGCTCGCGTTCTACACCGACACGTTCGGCATCACGGCCGCGGCCGCCGGCACACTGTTCCTCGTCGTGCGTGTGGGATGCGATCTTCGACCCGCTCATGGGTGTTGTCGCGGACCGGACAAACACGAAGTGGGGGAAGTTCCGCCCCTGGATTCTATGGACGGCCGTACCGTTCGGCGTCATGGGCTTCCTGACCTTCACCACGCCGCCCTTCGGCGCGCAGGGGAAGCTCGTCTACGCCTACGTGACCTACATCGCCCTGATGATGGTCTACTCGGCGAACAATCTCCCGTATTCCGCGCTGAGCGGCGTCATCACCGGCGATCTGACCGAGCGAACGAGTCTCTCGGCGTACCGGTTCGTCTCGGCGATGACGGCGGCGCTGGTCATTCAGGGGCTGGCGCTGCCCATGGTGAACTACTTCGGCGGCGGCGACAGCGCGAAGGGCTACCAGGTCACGATGGGCGTGTTCTCCGCGCTCGCCGTCGTTTTCTTCATCATCACCTTTGCGACGACGCGCGAGCGAGTGCAGCCCGACCCCACGCAGCGAAACTCGGTGCGTCGGGACCTCGCCGATCTCATGAGCAACGGGCCGTGGGTCGCGATGTTCGTGCTGACGATCATCGTGTTCATCACGCTCGCGATGCGCGGCGGCGTGATGCTGTACTACTTCAAGTACTACCTTGGCCGCGCGGACCTGTTCAGCCTCTTCAATGTCTTCGGGACCGGCTCGACCATCGTTGGCGTGGTCGCGTCGACACCGCTCGCGACGCGATTCGGGAAACGTGATGTGTTCATCGTCGGCTCGCGCTGACGGTCGTGTTCACGGCGGCGTTCGTGCTGCTGCCGCGGACGGCGGTTGCGACGGTCTTCGGTATCGAGATGATCCGACAGCTCGCGTACGGGTTCACGATCCCGCTCCTGTGGGCCATGATGGCGG
>Ga0207674_10000796_pt1 | contig 41120 bp, 30 predicted proteins | sample KBSCornC72_FD_184303 | JGI IMG/M metagenome (GOLD analysis project Ga0207674, IMG submission 184303) | Corn rhizosphere microbial communities from Kellogg Biological Station, Michigan, USA - KBS Corn C7-2 (SPAdes) (version 2) | ecosystem: Host-associated > Plants > Roots > Rhizosphere > Soil ... | reverse complement strand
ATGAACACCGGCCACGAAGGATCGATGACCACGGTCCACGCCAATACGCCGCGCGACGCCTTGTCGCGTGTCGAGCAGATGATCGGCATGAGCGGCATCGACATCCCCGCCAAATCGTCGCGAGCGCAGATCGCGTCCGCGCTCAACGTGGTGGTCCAGGTCGCGCGCCTTTCCGACGGTCGGCGCAAGCTCGTCAGCATTTCCGAAATCACAGGAATGGAAGGCGACGTCGTCACGATGCAGGAAATTTTCCGGTTCCGGCAGAGCGGCGTCGGAAGCGACGGTATCGTCCAGGGCCGCTTCGAGGCTACCGGAATCCGGCCACGGTTCCTCGAGCAGGTGATTGCGCACGGGCTCTCTCTGTCGGCCGACCTGTTTCGTCCCGACGCGAAGTTCGAAGTATGAACCCGCTCTGGATCCGCGCGCTCGTCCTGGTCTGCATTTTCGGCGCGGTTGCGCTCGCCGCCGAGGCGCTGCTGCGCGCCTATGCGAGCGCCCGGGCGGAGGGGCAGGCGATCAACCTTCGGCTTACCCTGATCGGTCGCGGCAAGACTCATGCCCAGGCGATGAACATCCTCCGGCGCGCCACCTCTTCAATACCGAAGAATTTGCCGCCGGCACTCCACCAGCTGGCGCTGAGGTTCGAGCGCATGCTGATGCGCGCACAGCTGACCATCCCGACCGGACGGCTGATGCTGTTCGTCGCGCTCGCGCCGCTCGCGATCTTCATGGGCGTCATCCTGCTCATGGCGGGCGCATGGGGCATGGGGGTGAACGTTGGGCGGATCGTCGTCTGCGCCGCTTTTGCGTTCCTGCTGGGCGCCGTGATCCCGGTGATGCTGATCAACTTCAAGGCCACGCGCGTCCGAAAGCGGATGGAGGAGCAGTTCCCAGTCGCGCTCGATGTGTTCGTTCGCGGGCTTCGCGCCGGACACCCGATCGCGGCGGCGCTCGAGCTTCTGACGGTCGAAATGCCCGACCCGATCGGATCCCAGTTCGGACTCGCGGTCGACGAAGTGACCTACGGCGCCGAACTTCGCGATGCGCTTCAGAACATGGCCGAGCGCTGGGACCTCGACGACATGCGGATGTTCGTCGTCTCGCTATCGATCCAGAATGAGACCGGGGGTAACCTCGCCGAGATTCTGGAAAACCTTTCGCGGGTCATTCGGGAACGCCACGCGATGCTGATGAAGGTTCGGGCTCTCTCCAGCGAGGGACGAATGACAGCGTTCATGCTGACGGTCCTGCCCATTTTCAGCTTCGTCGTCCTGTTCTTGCTGAACCCCCGCTTCTTCCTCGACGTCGCGAACGATCCCTGGTTCGTTCCGGGGTTCACGATGCTCATCGTGCTTTACATCATCGGGTTTGTCATGATCCGTAAGATGATCGATTTGAAGGTCTGAGCGATGATTCAACTGCTTGCAGAAAACGATGGTCTCAGGCTGGTCATGATGATGCTGCTGTTCGCTTTGGTGGCGGGCGGCGTCTATTTGCTCGTCCAGGCAGTTTCCAGCCGACAGCTCGCGCGAAGTCGCCTGCTCGAACCGGCAGCTACTGCGCCGACGATTTCAGTTGGATCGCTTCGAGCCGAGCAGATCGAAAGCGCATGGCTCAAGTTGGTGAACTCGATCGAAAATCGAGGACTCAGTCTGGTCGACACGAAGGATGCCGCGCTTCGACAGAGGCTGGTCGCCGCTGGATGGACGGCGCCCCACGCGCCTCGCGTTTATACGCTGGTCAGGCTCGTCATGGTGATCGGGCTTCCGATCATGGTTTTCCTGTTTTTCTGGCTCACCGGTTCAAGTCCCGGAATAGTCAAACTCTATTTCACGCTCATCATTGCGGCCGCGGCGGGACTCTATTTCCCGGCGCTGTTCATTCGGGCGAAGGCCGACCGGCGGCAGCAGGCATTGATCAACGCCTTCCCGGACGCGCTGGACCTGATGCTCGTATGCGTCGAGGCGGGGCTCGGGCTTGAGGCCGCTTTCAGCCGCGTCGGCATGGAGATGATGACCTCGCATCCGCTGCTCGCCGAGCAGTTCGGCGCCGTCGTCCTGGAGCTTCGCGCCGGACGCAGCCATGAGGATGCGCTTCGCCGAATGGCGGACCGCGCCGGCGCCGATGACATTCGCGCTTTCGCGACTTTGCTCATCCAGTCGACCAAGCTCGGCTCATCGATTGCGCAGACGCTCCGGACCTATTCGTCCGAAATGCGCGAGAAGCGCCGCCTCAGGGCGGAGGAGAAAGCGCATCGACTGCCGGTGTTGATCTCGATCCCGCTTGTGACCTGCATGCTGCCGACGATGATCGGCGTGCTGATGCTTCCCGCGGCGATCCGCGTCGTTCGCGCACTGGTTCCGGCACTCCACGGAGGGGGATAATCCATGAACGGGGGGGTTAAAGCAGCGCTTTTGGTGTCGTGCCTCGGCCTCGCGGGCTGCGCCACCGCCACCAGGGAAGTGAAGGTTCGCGCGATCCCGGATCCGTCCGCGCCACTGTCACGTGGCGGAGACCTGACGGCGCTTGCCCGAGGCCAATTCATGATCGGCAATATCGGCCTGGCGCTCGAGGGATTCCGCAAGGCGCAACGCGCATATCCGACCGATGCCGCGCCGCTCGCCGGAATCGGCGATTGCTATGCCGCCATGGGCCGTTTCGACATCGCCCAATCCAATTACGAGGCGGCGCTCGCGCTCGCCCCCCACGACCGTCGCCTGCTTCTCTCCCTCGCCGACATTTTCGATCGCCAGGGCAAAGTTTTGAACGCCGCGGCTGCACGCGCCGAGGCGAATGGCGCGTGGCAAGTCGCGAAACCGGCAACGGCGGTTGCGAACGCCTCTGTCCAAGCCGCGCCAGTAGCACCGCCCGCGACCACGAGCCCGGTTGCGCAATCCGCAGCGGCACCGGCAACGCACCCAGCCGTCCTTGCGCAAACGCCGGCAACACAGACACCCAGTCGGCCGGCGCAACCGTCGGCCGCGCAGTCGGTCAGTCGCCCGGCGCAAGTCGCCGCGGTCGCGCCGCAGCCCGCTCCCGCCCCACAGCAAGTTCCGACGGTGACCAAGGCCGCCGCCGATGCTCCGCAACAAATGGCGCAGGAAGTTCCGATGCCGATGCATGCCTCTACCGGCAGCATTACAGTCGAGCTCCCGCCTGCCCGGCCGGTCGATCATGTGGAAGCGCGGGTAAGCCCGCCGCCAATGCCGCCAATCGAGGAGCCGCGGCCGATGCTATCGAGCGTTACCGTGGCGCTTCCTCCCGCCCGGCCGGTGCCGCCGAAGATTCCGCTGAGAATCGAACCGCCGGTCGCCGTGGCGGAGACATCCGGCCCTCGTCTCGAGCGGCTGTCTCGGGGCGAAGTGGCTCTGGTCACGACGGGCAAGTCACTGTGGCAAAAGCCCGGCGAAACGCGGATCGCGTCAACGAGCGGTCCTCGCTGGGTCGCCCTTCGCTCATCGCCCGACGGCAGACCCAACGTCCAAGTTCTCAATGCCGCCCGAAAGCAGGGAATCGCCGGGTCCGCTCGGACGGTTCTCCTGAACCGCGGATGGCGGCGGATCGACGTCGGCGACGCCACGACGACGCGTCAGACGAGTGTCGTCCTTTACTCGCGCAACCGCGCGAAGCTGGGCAAGAGTCTCGCCGCGCAGTTCGGGGTGGCCGCGCGCATGGTTGAGCGCGACGTGCTCGTCCTCGTGCTCGGACGTGATTCGGTCGACAGGATCACCGGCCCACAGAAATCATGATCCTTGGCCTGCTCGCCGCGTCGAGTCTCGCCGCAGCGCCGGTTCCCGCGCGTCCCAATGCGTCCCTCTTGAGCGATGCTTCACAGGCGATCGACGCGGGAAGGCTTGAAGAAGCGAAGCTGTTGATCGGACGCGCAGTGTCCGCGGGAGCGAGCGGAGTGCCCGTCGATCGCATGGTCGCGAAACTCGCCTTCGCGTCGCACAAATATGCCGAAGCGCTTGCCGGCTACCAGCGGCTCACCGCATCTTCAGAGAAGCAACCCGGCGACTGCGTGAATGGAGCAATTGCAGCGCTCGAAATCGGCAAGCCCACGGAAGCGAAGCCGCTGGTCGATTGCGCCACCGCATCGCCGAACGCTTCCTGGCGGGCGTGGAACGCGCGCGGCGTGCTTGCCGATTTCAACCAGGATTGGAGCGGGGCGGACGAAGCTTATTCGCGCGCTCACCAGCTGGCGCCCAACGAAGCTCGCATCATCAACAATGAAGGCTGGTCCAAGCTGCTTCGCGGGGACTGGGCAGGCGCAATTCCCTTCTTCGAACAAGCGGCGAGCATCGGCGGCGCTTCGGACCGGATCGCAAACAATCTCGAACTCGCAAAGGCGGCGCTGGCGGCCGACCTGCCGAAGCGAGAAGCGGGCGAGAGCGCCAGGGACTGGGCGGCGCGACTGAACGATGCGGGCGTGGCGGCATCGCTGCTGGGCGAAAAGCAACGCGCCATTGCAGCCTTCACCCAGGCGCTGGACGCCAATCCAAGCTGGTACGACCGAGCTTCGAACAACCTCAAAGCGGTGAGTCCGAATTGAACCTCATAGCGTCTGCTCCATCGTGGCTCGTCATCCTGCTCGGCTGCGCGATGGCCGCCGCCGCAATCGAGGATGCATCGCGCTACCGGATCTCGAACCTCACCGCCCTGGTCGTCATCGCCGGAGCGATCTGCGCCGCGGTTATCGAAGGTCCTTCATGGTCGCTGTGGCAGAACGGTGCGGTGTTTGTTGGAATCCTGGCTCTCGGCACGGCGGCATTCACGGCTGGCTGGCTTGGCGGAGGGGACGTGAAGCTTTTTGCAGCGACGGTTTTGTGGCTCGACCTTCGCTCCGCCCTTTGGTTCACAGTCTTCGTCCTGCTAGCCGGTGGAGTAGTCGCAATCGCCTACCTGCTCAGCCGGCCGCTGCGGCGGGGACGCGACGGCAAAATCCGGGGAACCAGGGTTCCTTACGGACTCGCAATCGCATTCGGAGCGCTGGCTGTCATTCTGATCGATCGCGGCACCCTTGGCCATGAGGGGCGGCAAGGCTCGTCCGCCTCCATCGAACGCTACCACTCGTAGCGACTCGGAGCTCGTCCGCCGAGTCGGACGGTTCCTTGATCTCAATCAAGCATCAGATTCCCATTGTGGCACAGCACCGGGCGCAATTTTTTGGAGCGCCGAGGTCGTTGCTCGAGTCGGCAACAGCTTAATGAGCGTTGGCGAACCGACAGTGTTAAACATAAGATAAATGGTTAACGCAAACAAAAACCTGCCTTGACGTTGGCTAACGGAGTCAGGATTGTTTATTTAGACAAGCAAGAATCAACGAAGTTGTTGGAGAGTTTTAGTTGTAACGATCCAACAGCTTGGTAAAAGAGTGCAGAGCTATTCTCTTTAATTAGCACTTTCGTTAACTGGTTTTATCTTCCTCGAACCATGAAATGAATCGGGCAACGACTGTCGATTCGGTGTCGCCAGCTTGCAAAGGATGCTGACTAGTGTTCTTGTCCGATGATTGACGGGGGTGTCGGGGCTCTTCCGTTAACCGTTTCCGTTCAACGGTCTAACCGGTCTCCCTGACACTCGCCTACGTGAATTCATACGATCTCGCGGTTCGCCGCGTGGTCACACGGGGGTGACATATGCGCTACGACGACGCTTCGCAGACTGGTTCGACCGAGCATTCTCAGCCGGTTGCACGGCCGGATGAAGACAGGCTGCCCGCCGGCAGTTTCGGTCCCGCAACGGGCAACGCCATCACTGGTGCCGGAACAACCTCGGGCGCCTCGGGCGAGGACCATGTCGGCGCGGGAGCCACGATCACCGCGGTGCAGGGCGCCGGCGGCCAGACCGTCGCCACCAATGGCGCGTACCAGGCTTCGGGCCAGTACGGCCTGCTCTCCATGGATATGCAGGGCAACTTCAGTTACGTCCGCAATCCGGGTACTCCCGACGGCGTCAAGGACGTCTTCAATTACACGCTCGCGGACGCGAGCGGCGCCAATTCCTCGACCACGCTGACGATCGACATCGGCCAGGTCGCCGCGGCCGCGGCCGGCCAGGGCATCGTCAATCTTCCGCAAGGCGTCGAGCTTTCCGACATTCACGTGAACGGGCGCGACCTCGTCATCAACATGCCCGACGGCACGCAGATGGTCATCCCGGGCGGGGCGGTGTTCGTTCCGCAGCTCGTCATCGGCGACGTCCAGGTTCCGCCGACCAACCTTGCGGCGCTGCTCGTCGATAACGAGCCGCAGCCTGCGGCCGGTCCGCCGACCAGCAGCGGTGGCAACTTCGCCGATCCGGTCCCGCCGCTCGATCCGGGCGTTCCGCTCGGCGATCTCATTCCGCCGACCGAGCTCCACTATACGCCGCCTGAGTTCAAGAACATCGGCCAGTTCGAGGACAAACACCCGACGGTCGTCATCGAGCCGCATGACCTCGCCCCCGGGGCGATCGATGCGCTCGACCAGGTCAATGAAGCCGGCCTTCCGGCGCCGCGCGACGGCGACTCCGCGAACGAAACGCCCGGCACCGGCGAGATCGCGGACGGAATCGGCGATAACAACAGCAACGACAGCGAGAACACGTTCGGCCAGATCGTGTTCACAGCTGGCGACGGCGCGAACACGATCACCGTCGATGGAGTCACGATCACCGGCGCCAGCGTCGGAACGACGATCCAGGGCCAGTTCGGAATCATGACGATCACCAGCGTCAACATCGCTGGCGGCACTATCGGTTACACCTATGCGCTGAGCGACAACACCAGCGGTGACAACACCGCCGATCACTTCACCGTCGTGATCACTGACGCCGACGGCGACACCGCGACCGCGACTCTGACGATCGACATCATCGACGATACGCCGATCGCGCGTCCCGACACGGACGCCATCGTCAAGGGCGCCGACACCACCGACGGTAACGTCCTGACGGGCGACGGCACGACCAGCGGCGCGGCGGGGGCGGACACGCCCGGCGCCGACAATCTCGTCAACAACGGAGACGGCGTCACCGGCATCCATGCCGGCTCGGGGGCCGGGACCTTTGACGCGGTAACCGGCGGCGGAACGCTCGTCCACGGCACGTTCGGCGACCTCGTGATCCACGCGGACGGAAGCTATACCTATACGCTGACCGCGACGAACGGCACGCCGGGCGGAAACGACGTCTTCACCTATCAGATCACCGACGGTGACGGCGACACCAGCACCGCAACGCTCACCATCAGCGTGCCGGCGGATTCGGTTCCGGTCGCAATCGACGCCAATGCGGTTGTCGACGACGACAACCTTCCGGGCGGCAATCACGATCTGCCGGTCCCAAGTCCGGGCGACGATAATCCGTCACCCAATCCCGACGCTGCCGGGACCACGGTATCCGGCACGCTCACCGCCAACTTTGGCGGCGACGCGCCGGGATCGTTTGGCTTCTCCTCCGACATGGACGGCAAGGTCGCGACGATCGGCCAGGAGACGGTGACCTATCACGTCGTCGCCGGGGTGCTCACCGCCGAGGTCACGGATTCGCCTGACGCGGGACGTGAAGGCTCGAGCCTGTTCACCGTCACGATTGCGGCCGACGGATCCTATTCGGTCCACCTTCTCGAGAACGTCCTTCAGGTTAACGACGGGACAAACACCGAGAATAACGCGTCCGCGACGATCAATTTCAGCGTCACGGATGGCGACGGCGACACCAGCGTGCAGCCGGGCCATCTGAACATCAGCTTCGATGACGATATCCCGACTGCCATCGTTCCGCCTCCGGGTGAGGGCGGTGGCCCGCCGACGCCGTTGGTAACCGGGCTCGTCGACGAAGACGCGCTTGCGACCGGCAACAACGACAGCGCTCCGGGGGACGATCCCGGCGGCGCGAGCGCGAGCGGTCTCGCGGGCAGCCTCGGCGCGCTCTTCAACGCCGGCGCCGACCAGCCGCTGAGCTTCAGCCTCAGCACCGTGACGAGCGGCTTGCCGAGCCTGACCTCGAACGGTCACGCGGTGACCTACGCGGTCGCCGGCAACGTCCTGACGGCCAGCGCCGACCTCAATGGCGACGGCCATATCGGGGCGGGGGAGACGATCTTCACGTTGACGGTCAATTCCAACGGCAGCTGGACTTTTGACCTGCAGGGCCAGCTCGACCACCCGACGGGTGCGGGCACGGCGAGCGACAACACCGAGGATCCCAACCTCCTTCTCGACCTTTCGTCGATCGTGGTTGCGACCGATTCCGACGGCGACTCCGCGACGGGAGCTGCCGGAGCCTTCGTCATCAATGTCGACGACGACATGCCCGCGCAGGTCGAGGGCAGTGTCACGGCGCATGTCGATGAGGATGAGCTTCCGAACGGGATCACCGACGGCGACGGCCAGACCACGGTCGCGAGCGGATCGCTTGCGAGCCAGGTTTCGGTCGGCGCCGACCAACCCGGCACGTTTTCGCTCGATGCCAGCGCGCTTGGCGGACTGCCGGCGCTCACATCGGGCGGCGCCGCGGTCCATTATGCGATCGTCGGTGGCGAACTCGTCGCCTTCACCGGCAACGACTCGAGCACGAATCACGTGTTCACGGTCAGCCTCGACTCGAGCGGCAACTACACGGTCACTCTCGATGCTCCGATCGATCACCTGCCGAACTCGCCGGCCAACGACGACAACCAGAACCTGACGCTGGACCTATCCGGCCTGGTCCAGGTGACGGACGCCGACGGCGACTCGATCCACCTCGACGCGCGCTCGTTCCTCGTGCAGATCGAGGACGACATTCCGGCCGCCACCAACACGCAGCTTTCGGGCAGCGTCGATGAGGATGGCATTGTCGGCAATGCTTCGGACGGCGGCGACGGAAACGGAATCGCTGGCGGGCCCGGCGACATCGCTGGTGAATCGACGGTGGCAACCGGCAACGTTTCAGGTCTCTTCCTGAGCGGCGCCGACACACCGCTGACCTACAGCCTGTCGAACACCTTCACGGCGCTGCAGGCCGAGGGCCTCACCTCGAAGGGCGTGGCGCTGACTTATAACGTGTCGTTCGATGCGAACACGCATATCTACACGCTGACCGCTACGGCGGGCGCGAACACCGTGTTCACGTTCACCGTGGATGCCAACACGGGCGCCTATCAGTTCAACCTGATCGATCAGCTTGATCATCCCACGCTGAACGGCCTCACGGGTGACAACACCGAGAACAATCTCGCGATCCAGCTCGGTTCGATCATCCAGGCAACCGACGCGGACGGCGACACGGTCACCGCCAACTCGGGCGCCAACAGCGGCCTCGTGATCAATGTCAACGACGACACTCCGGTGGCGCGCAACGACACGGACGAAATCCTTGCGGGCGGCAGCACGGCTACCGGCAACGTGATTACCGGCGTTGGAACGACGAGCGGTGCAGCCGGCCACGACTCGACCGGCGCTGACGCGCCGATCTCGGTTGTTCAGATCCAGGGAACCGGCGGCACCGATACCACTTTCAGCAGTGGTGTGCTGTCGATCGCGGGCGATCACGGCACGCTCGAGATCCATGCGAACGGTGATTACACCTACACGCGCACGGACAATGTCGGCGGCGTCTCGGATACGTTCACGTACACGATCCAGGACGCGGACGGCGATACGACCACGGCAACGCTGACGATCGGAATCGAAGATTCGATCCCGACGCTAGCAACGCCGGATGTCGCGCATCTCGATGACGATGCGGTCGCGGGCGCCAACGGCAACCTCGGCGGTACGGGCGACGATCTTCCGAACCCGCCGTCTCCGGACACCGCGAGCGGAACGCTCGTCGGAAGCGGCGGTGACGGTACGCTGACCTATCACTTCTCGGCCAACGCCGATCAGACGGGACTCCCGACCGGCTTCAGCGTCAATACGGCTCTGACCACCGGCACGACCATGGTGATCGATCAGTTGCAGAACGGCGTCGAGGTTCATGTTTTCTCGATCTCGCTTAACACTGCCACGGGCGACTACACGGTCACTCAGACCGCCGCTGTCATGCATCCGTCGCTGGACGGCCAGGCCGGCGACAATACCGAGAACAATATCAGCGACATCAATGTCAGCTTCTTCGTTCAGGATGCCGACGGCGATCATTCGAACACCGTCAACCTCAACATCAACGTCGACGACGATACGCCGACGATCAACGTGACCAAGGGCGACGACAGCGCGATTAGCCTGACGACGGACGATGCCGATACGATCGGGGTCAATACCGATCACTCGACCACGACGACGGCCAACTTCGGCGGAGTCTTCGGCCTGTCATTCTCGGCGGGCGCGGACGGCACCAACACGACCCCGACCCTTGCCTTCGCATTGGGCGTTTCGTCGCAGGGCGTGCTCTCCGGGCTTTCGAGCCACGGATCGGCGATCCACCTTTATCTTCTCGCCAACGGCGAGGTGGTGGGTTCGACGGCGGCCAGTGCACCGGCGAGCGATAGTGATGCTTCGGTGGTCTTCTCGGTTACGGTCAACGGCACAGGTCAAGTGACGCTGAACCAGATGCAGCAGATCGATCATCCGCTGCAGGCCGGCGCCAACGACGCTCCGTTCAACGATCAGTCTGTCAGCCTAGCTGACAACCTGATCACGCTGACGGCTTCCTCGTCGATCACCGACAAGGATGGCGACACCGCAACGGGGAGCCAGAGTGTCAATATCGGTGCGAACCTGCACTTCACCGATGACGGGCCGACGGCTTCCACGAGCGGAACGGCGATCGGCACGGTCACGCTCGACGAGACCCGGCCCGAGGGAAGCGACACCGCGAGCGGCGGAGCGCCTTCAGGCGACGCGTCGAACACGATCAACTTCTCGGCCAACTTTGTGACAGGCGCCAGCGTCAACTTCGGCGCGGATGGTCCTGGAACCGTCGGCTACTCGTTGCACATCAGCGGTGCGAACGTGGGGTCAGGTCTGTTCGCGCTCGACAATACGGTGGCGAACGGCAAGGGCGGGGAGATCGTTCTCAACCAGTCCGGCAACACGATCACGGGTTCGTTCGGCGGCGTGAATTATTTCACGATCTCCATCGATCCTTCGACCGGTATCGCAACCTTCACGGAGCTGCATAACATCTGGAACCCGACGGCGGGATCCAGCGCTGCCGCGCTCGACGACCTTGCACTGCTACATACGGCGGCTGCATCGGATATCCAGGTTGTCCAAACAGTAACGGACTTCGACGGCGATACGGCCACTGCGCACATCAACGTCGGTCAGGACGTGTTTGGCATCCAGGACGACGGACCGCGCTTCGGCAATGTCGATACGACGCTGCAGATCGATAACAGCGGCACCATCTCCGGTACCGGCGATATGCAGATCACGATCGGGACGGACTCGCCGAACGGCGGTTCCGGCAACCAAAATCCCGACGACATTGGCGTGTCGAACTTCGGGATCCAGGTGAACGGGACCGACGCGCAGAACGTCACCCTCACGCCCGGCGCGGAGAATGCGACGACGGCAAGCTACACCTTCTCGTTCGACTACGACACAGGAACGGGAGGTACGGATCACGAGACCGGCACGCTGGTGTTCAACAAAGCGGCCGGAACGTACACGGTCACTCTCGATCACCCGATCCAGAGCTTCAGCATTTTGCAGACCGCGAACGGATCAGCTGGCGACTTCGTCAACTGGAATCCGAACAACACGACGTCGAACTCGCCGTCGCACATTGCGAATGTGCACTTGCAGGACAACTTCTTTGTTCAGTTCACTGGAGAAAGCGCGGGTTCCGGCACCACCCAAGGCACGAACGGTTCGTTCGACCCGGTGACGACGGCGACCTTTAGCGGCCTTGAGCTGTTCAAAGGCACCGACGCGACGGTCACTCTGTCGAGCAGCGCCGCTGGTGTTGCCGGCAACACGCTCCAGGGCGGTGAAGTTCTCGACTTCAATCTCTATTCGACAGATCCGCAGGGCACCCTCGGCATCGTTCCTACGCAGAACACGACGTCAATGTTCATCGAACTGGACGGCGTCGGCACGACCGAGGACATGATTGTCGTGTTGAAGTTGTACGACACTGTTACGCATCAGTATACCACTGAAGCGCTGATGGTGCAGAACGGTGACATCATCAAGAGTAACGCCACCCTTGCGGGTACCGCTTATTCCGGCATCGTTCTCGACAACAATGACGGCCTCGTCGTCATTGAGGCCAACGACTATCAAAACGGCAACACCAACCTGGTCATTGTCGGCGCGCAGATCGCCGGCTCCGACGACGGTGTCACCGGCACTGCCATCAACTTCAATGGCGCGCTCGGTGCGGCCGGAGGCAGCAGCGGGACCCAGCCGTTCACGACGGACGTCAACGATAACCCGTTCAAGATCCAGAACATCGGGTTCCTGACCCAGAACAGCCAGGATCAGAATGCGACAATCTCGTTCGACACGACGATCCACGACGCGGACGGCGATACTGCGACCACGCATGTCGATGTGACCATCGGCACGCCGCCGGCGCCGATCCAGCCGTTGGCGGTTCAGCAGACCCAGATGGTGTCGCAGACCTCGCTCAACACCAGCTCGCTGGTCTCGTCGAACGACAACAACGAGCAGCGCACATCCAATGCCGCTCACAACGCGGCCCTGATGGGGGCGGTTGCGGCCGCCGGGCTGGACAGCCTGCACGGCCTGCAGTCCGAGCACGCCAGCGTCAGCGGCGTCGAGCATAGTTCGGCACTTGCACCGACGATCGGCACCCTGGTGGCTTCGTCGGCCTCGGCCGGATCAAGCCATGCGGACAGCGCTCACACCGTCCAGCCGACGCTGGCGGCGGGAACGTCCGGCCACTCTGCTCCGCAGGGCGGTGGAACGGTCCACGATATGGTCGAGACGGCTCATTCGCTCACCCCGGCCAACGCCCAATCGGCTGCTCCGACCGATCTTCCGCATGGATCGGAAGGCCCGGCGCATGCTGCGGCTGCTGCGAGCGCGGTAACAGCAGCGGCGGTTGTGATGCCTTCGGCAGCGCAGCTCGCGGCGGCCGCATCGCATGGCGTGGCCCAGGCGGACAACTCCGTTGCCGGCAATACGCCGCAGCACGAGCAGGTCGTCAGCAAGGTGCTGGTCGACGCGCTTCATGGCGGCGGAGGCGGCGTGAACATCGACGGGTTGCTCAACAACGTGTCGAGTCACGCGGCGGCGCAGGATGCGCTTCAGGCCCTGGCAAGCCATGGCGCGGGCGTTGTCTCATTCGGACACACCGCCTTTGCCGATGCTTTCGGCTCGGCGCACGGCATGCAAATGATGCATCCCGATATCGCACCGCCGGTGCATGGATGAGTTGAACTGACCGAAAATAACCCGGGCCGCCAGGCGTAATTTGGCGGCCCAGCCTAAGACCAGGAAAGACCAAAAAGGGGGGCTTATGTCGAAGAAGTCATGGATGCTCACCGTTCCGGGAGCACTGCTGCTCAGCGCCTCGCCGGCGTGGGCGGTGGATCTGCGGGACGCCGTTCAATCGGCGCTCGCCACTAATCCTGAAATCCGGCAGGCGGTCTCCAACCGCGCTGCGACGGAACAGGAACTCCAGCAGGGCAAGGGGCTCTATTACCCGCGCATCTCGGTCGAAGGTTCGGCCGGCGTTCGAAGCCTGAGGAATCCGACCCGCCGCGATCTCGGGATCGCCAATCATACGCTCTATCCGATCGAGGGTGATCTCATCGTCGATCAGCTGATCTACGATAGCGGTGGTCGTGAAGCCGAGATTCGCCGCCAGGCGGCCCGCTCGGATGCGGCCGCCGCGCGTGTCGCCGAGCGCTCGGAATATGTCGCGCTCAACGTCTCGCGCACCTACATCGACTATCTGCTTCAGCAGCGGCTGGTGGCGATCGCGCAGGACAACGTGACCTTCCATGAACGGCTCGCCGCCGATCTTCGCGAGGGCGTCGCCAAGGGTTCGATCAGCATCGCCGATCAGCAGCAGGCCGAAGAACGGCTCCAGGCTGCCCGCGCGAAAGTGACCGAGGCCCAGGAAGACCTCGACACCGCCGGGATCACGTTCCGCACGCTGACCGGCACTCCGATCGACACGGTTTCGATGCCGCCCGATCTGACGCCGTGCATGCCGGCTTCGCTGGAGGAAGCGGAGACGCTGGCTCGCAACAACAATCCGCGTGTCCACGAAGCGATGGCCGATCTCGCCACGTCGCGTGAGGAGGTTCGCGCCGCGAAGGCCGAGCTCGGGCCAAAGTTCAGCCTCGAGGGCCGTGCTCGCGCGGGTCACGACATCGATGGCTTCGAAGGCCGGACGACCGACCTCCAGGCGCTCGGCGTTCTTCGCTGGCTGCTCTATAATGGCGGCACCAAGGAAGCGAACGTCCGCGAGCAGCAGGAGCGCGAGAACGAGGTCCACGGCCGTCTGTTCGAACGCACCCGTGCGGCCGAAGAAGATGTCCGCACCGCGTGGAGCCGCCTGCAGAACCAGTCGGCGCTAGCCACCGAGCTGGAAACGCAGAGCCGCATCTCGGACGACCTGCTTCTGTCGTATCGCGAGCAGTTCAACATCGGGCGGCGTTCGTTGCTTGACGTGCTCGACGCGCAGAATTCGCGCTACAATGTGCAGCAGCAGGCCGAGACGGCTCGTCTCGCCAAGGTCTATGCGCAGTATCGCGTGCTCGCGGCCGAGAACCGGCTGATCGAGTGCCTGAACGTGCAGGCTCCGGCAGCGGCGATTCCGACCAACATGGCGCACTATCACGTCAATCCGATTCCGCCGGGAGACCTGCAGGAAAACAGCATTCCGACGCCGGCGCTTGCGCCAGCTGCGGCTGCTCCTGCCGGTGGCGCGCCGCCCGTTGGCGAGCCAACGGGGCCGAACGGCCGCTAACGCATAAGAGGACGGGCTGTGAGTTTCATGCACTGGCTTGAAGTTGAGCAGTCGCGGGAAATCGATCCCGTCCTTGATTGCCTGGCATTTGTCGCTCGACAGGCGGACCGGCCTTCGTCGCCGGTCCTCCTTCGGGCGGGACTTGCCCTGTCGGCTGACGGCCGCCTGCCATTCCACCAGACCGAGCCCGCGCTCGAACAGGTCGGAATGCGGGCGGAAACGATCGCCCGGCGGCTGAAGGGATGGCCTTCGGCGAAATGCCCGGCGATCCTTGAGCTTGAGGACGACCGCGCCGCGGTTCTCCTCGACGTCCGCGATAATGACGGTTTGATCTACGCGCCCGGCCTCGCTGAGCCGATGTGGACCAAGCTCGTCGAGCTCGAACCGGCCTACACCGGCCGCGCGGTCATCGTTGAAACCGATCCCACTCGCGAGCGCGAGAATGAGCGCCCGTGGGACGAGGCGAAACGCCGCCACTGGTTCTGGTCGGAAGTGTGGAAGGTCCGCCGCGAGTTCTGGCCCGTCCTTCTTGCCGCACTCATCGTCAACCTGCTTGCCTTCGCGATGCCTTTGTTCACGATGAACGTTTACGACCGGGTCATTCCGAACAAGGCTGTGGCGACCCTGTGGGTCCTCGCGCTCGGAGTCCTCCTCGCGTTGGTCTTCGACTTCACGCTGCGGGTGGCGCGCGGGCGGCTGATCGACGAAGTCGGACGCAGGCTGGACGCCAGGCTTTCGCAGAAATTGTTCGAGAAGGTGATGAACCTGCCAATGTCCGACCGGCAGGGCAGCACCGGTGCGCTCGCGCGTCGAGTGTCAGATTATGAAATGGTCCGCGACTTCTTCGCGTCGACCACGGTAGTGCTCGCGGTCGACCTGACCTTCCTGATCCTGTTCCTCGCTTTCATCACCTTTGTCGGCGGCTGGCTTGTTCTGGTGCCATTGGCGGGCATCGCAGTGATGCTGACCGCGGGCCTCAGCCTCCAACGGTCGATGGGCAAGGTCGCGCTGGACGTGCAGGCCGATTCAAGCCTGCAGCATTCCGTCCTGATTGAATCGATTTCGGGCGCGGAAACGCTCAAGGCCGCACGCGCCGAAGGGCAGATGCTGGGCCGCTGGCGCCGCTATGCATCGATGAGCGCGGCGACGAGCGAGCGGATGCGCAAGCTTTCCGCGGTCGCGGTAAATCTCGCGAGCATTTCGCAGCAATCGATCAGCGTGGGCCTGCTCATCGGCGGCTTCTACCGCTTCCAGGCAGGCGACATGACGATGGGCGCGATCATCGCGATCATCATGATTTCGGGCCGCTCGCTCCAGCCGGTTGGGCAGCTCGCCTTCCTCATCACGCGCGGCAAGCAGGCGTTCGCGACGCTCGACTCGTTGCAGCGGATGATGGAGGCGCAGGACGAGCGCCAGACGGCGGTGCTCAGCATCGTTCCGGAGATTCGCGCGGGCCACCTCGAATTGCGCAATGTCTCCTTCCGTTATCCCAACGCGTCGAGGGACGCGCTCGACGGCATCGATCTCAAGATCAATCCGGGCGAGCGGATCGGAGTCATCGGCCGCGTCGCTTCGGGCAAGTCGACGCTCGGCCGGGTGCTCTGCGGGCTTTATGCCCCGACCGGCGGCGAGATGCTGGTCGATGGACTCGACAGCCGCCAATATCACCCGCACCAGTTGCGCGAGGCGTTTCGCTTCGTGAGCCAGGACGCGGACGTGTTCAGCGGTACGGTGCGCGACAATCTGATGCTCGGCGCGGCCCAGGCCGACGATAACCAGCTGATCGATGCCGTGGTCCGTTCGGGCGCCGATATCTTCCTGTCGCGCGACGCGGCGGGGTTCGACCTGCCGGTCGGTGAGCGCGGAAGCCGCCTGTCGGGAGGCCAGCGGTCGCTGCTGGTGCTGGCCCGCGCGCTAGTCAGCCCGTCGAAGCTGCTGTTCCTCGACGAACCGACCGGTTCGATGGACACGCAGACCGAGCTCTATTTCATCGAGCATCTCAAGACCGCGCTGGCTTCCGACCAGGCGCTCGTCGTCTCGACCCACCGCCACAACATGCTCTCGATCCTCGACCGCCTGATTGTGATCGAAGCCGGCAAGATCATCGCCGACGGTCCGCGCGACCAGATCCTCAAGCACCTGAGCTCGGCGGCAAGCGCTCAACAGGCGGCGCAGTAACATGCGCGCCTTCTCGCTTCGACTGCCCAAGGTCCATTGGCCGCGTCGATCGACGACGCTCGCCAGCGCAGCTGCCCTGCTCGGAATCGGCGCGGCGGCCATCGCGCTGATGTCGATGCGCGAGGCGGCGACGGCTGCGACGATCACCGCCAACGTCCCGCCGGCGAAGGCCGCGGCGCTCGTTCAGGCGACCAGCGGCACGGCTGCAACGGACATGCAGGCGGTCGGCGACCAGGCGCGAATCATTAACGCGGCGCTGCCTTTCTCCAATGGCCCGCTGCACTCGGCGCGCCCGTTCGTGATCAGCGGAAGCACGCTGGATGAGCAGCGGGCGCTGCTTTGCCTCACCCAGGCCGTCTATTACGAGGCGGGGTTTGAGCCCGTCGAAGGACGCCGCGCGGTCGCGCAGGTGGTTCTCAACCGCCTTCGCCATCCCGCGTTCCCGAAATCGATTTGCGGCGTCGTCTATCAGGGCGCCGGAAGCGGCACTTGCCAGTTCACGTTCGTCTGCGATGGCGCGCTTTACCGCCGTCCGTCCGCGGACGCCTGGCATGAGGCCCAGCTGATCGCCCGTGCCGCGCTGTCCGGTTATGTCGAGACGTCCGTCGGCGAGGCTACGCATTACCATGCCGACTATGTGGCTCCCCGCTGGGCACCGTTGCTCGCGAAGGTCGCCGACATCGGCCAGCACATCTTCTATCGCTGGCCCGGCGAATGGGGCCAGCCGGCAGCATTCACCGGCCGCTACATCGGCGAACCGCGCGATCCGCTGAGCATGCGTCCGGCACCGCCGGCTCCATCCGATCAGACGGACGCCGCCACAGTGATTATCGCCCAAGCGCAGGTCGGGCCGCCTGTTCCTCGCGCGGACGACGACGTGGGTGGCCTTCTCGACACCAGCAAGGGATGGACGTTGAACATCCCCGCCCCGAACGAAAGCGGAAGCGCCACGGCGCGCATGATCGCGTCGCAGGGCACAGCTTCGCCGGCGCACCAGGTCGCGACGGCATCCGCCGCGGGGACCACGACGGGCAGCAGATAATCGGAAATCCGGAGCAAGCGTAACATGGCTACCCTTCCATTCGTCGGACCCGCGATCAGGCATCGCAAGCCGATGACCGGCGCGCGAATGATCATCGTCGCGACCGCCGTCGCATTCGCGCTGTTCGTGATTTGGGCAAGCCTCGCCCAGGTCGACGAAGTGACGCGGGGCGAGGGCAAGGTCATCCCGTCGAGCAAGCTCCAGACGATCACCGCCGCCGACCCGGCGACCATTAGCGAGCTCCTCGTGCGCTCGGGTGAGCGGGTTCACAAAGGCGAGCTGCTCGTTCGCCTCGATAATCCCGAAAATGCTTCGCAGGTCGGCCAGATCCAGGCCGAGACGGAATCGCTCGAAGCGCGGTCGGCGCGGCTCACCGCGGAAGGCATGGGGAAGAATATCGCTTGCGACGGTCCCGACTGCGCCGGCGAGGAAGCGCTTCGGGCGGCGCGCGAGTCCGCGCTTAACAGCAAGGTTGCGGCGGCCCAGGCCACTGCCGACCAGGCGCGGCGCGACGCAGCCGAAGCGGCGGCGACGATCAGCAGCCTGACGAGCACGCTCGCGCTCGCCCAGCACCAGGTTCAGATGATGGCTCCGCTGGCGGCGAAGCATATCGTTCCCGAGACCGACCTGCTCGACAAGCAGCGCGAAGTGGTCGACATCCAGGGCCGGATCGCGGCCGCTCGTGAGCAGCAGGGCAAAGCCCAGGCGGCGGTGCGCGAGGCGCAGGCTCAAGCAGCGCAGGCGGGCTTCGAGTTCAAGCAGCAGGCGCTCGACGAGCGCAGCCAGGTCAATGCCAAGATCGCCGTCAACGAGCAGTCGCTGCGCGGCGCTGAAGGCAAGCAGAACCGCAGCGAGATTCGTTCTCCCGTGGATGGCGTGGTGAACGACGTCCAGGTCACGACGATCGGTTCGTTCGTCCAGCCCGGCCAGAAGATCATGGAAGTCGTGCCGCTCGGCGACAAATTGCTCGTCGAGACGCGGGTGAGGCCGAGCGACATCGCCTTCATCAAGGTCGGTGACCGGGCGCTGGTGAAGGTCACCGCATACGACTTCTCGATTTACGGGGGTCTCGACGGAAAGGTCGTCCAGGTCTCCGCCGACTCGATCTACGACGAGGCGAAGAAGGAAGCCTATTTCACGGTGATCGTGGAGACCGACAAGAGCTACCTGATGGCCTCCGGCCACCCGCTTCCAATCACTCCCGGGATGATGACCAACACGCAAATCATCACCGGCCGGAAGAGCGTCTTGACCTACCTCTTGAAGCCAGTGTTGAAGGCCAGAAGCGACGCGCTTCGCGAGCGCTGATCGGCTGACGCAGGGGCGACCGGCGTGGCACGATTTTCCGCGATATAGACGGGAGCCCGATCGACCCGGTAGCCGTGCGTCCATTCGCCGTATGAGGCGAAGGTCAGCATCGGACGGTAATCGCTCACCTTGTCGGTATCGACCAGCTCGTCGGTGCCATTGTCGAGGACGACCATCCGGCCCGCGGCGCGGGCCACCAGCACGGCATGATCCGCGCGGCGGACGAGATCGCGGAGGACGACGAGATAAAGGTCATGCTCAGGGAAGCCGGCGGCGCGAAGCATCTGCATCTTGGCGATCGCATAATCCTCGCAATCGCCGCGACCGCTGCGAAGCGTCTCGTTCGCCGACGACCAGACGTCCGCCCGTCCGAAGTGCCGCCAGTCGTCCTCGAATTGTACCCGGCCATTCACGTACCAGTTGACGGCTTCGAGTTGCTTCAGGGGCGCAGCGCGCTTGAACGACTCTGCGAACTTCGCAGCGCTTCCGGTGACGGCAGCATGCTCGACGGCATGCCAGCGGGCGTCGAGCGGCGTATGGTCAACTCGAAGCGCGACCGAACCGAATACGTCCGGACGGCCGCTATGCACGCCTTCATCGGATGACTGCACTCGAAGCACTGCACTCGCAACTTGCGGGATCGAGTAGGAAGCCGGCGCAACCTGGACGCGGGGCGCAGCATGCTGCTGTGCGAGGATCGCCTGCAAGGCGCTCGGGGCGCCGAGGATCGCTTCGCTTTTCGACCAGGTTAGAGACGCTGCGGCGCCGGATATTGCCTGCGCCGATGCGGTCGCGGGCATCAGGGCCAATGCGGCAGCCGATGCTGCCAGCGCCATGCGGGAACGATTGCGGGTCGCCATGGACCAGCGTTTCGCAAAACAGAGCGAAAATAGGCTTAGGGACCATGGTTACCGGCGCTTTTACCTGAACCGCCGTGGACGGATCGGAAAGCTTTCCTAAAGGTAGGCGATCATCCCCAAATGCCGCTGTTCAATGGGCAGGGCCGCCGCCGCAACCGGTTGCAAAGTCGGGCTCGCGCCCCTGGCGGAATAGGCGCTGTCGATGGCGATGGCCTGGCGATGGACCGCACGCTGGTCGCGCACATATTCGGCGTCGAACTGAGTGGAGGACTGCAGGCTGTCGAGCATCGCCTGCTCGGCCGGTCGCAAAGTCGCTGATGGGAGCAGGTTCAGTCTTCGCCCGGCAAAGGATAGCTGCGCGCTCGTCCCCTTGTGCGCTTCGATCAGCTGCGATGCGAAATCGCGGATGCGAGCTGACGATGAGCGCCGAAGCGCCAGCTCCGATGAGCGAATGACGAACAGGTCGATCGATCCGTTGATCGCGACGAAATCCGCCGCCGACACGGCAGCGGCGCGCGAGGGCGGCCGCTCGGCACCCGAGGAAGGAGGATAAGCGGCAGCGGGCGGACGTTGCTCACGCGCGCAAGCCGCAAGCCCCAGCGAAACGGTGAGCACAGCGATGTTCCGGAATACGCGCATTGTCGATCTCCGCCTGCGAAGCGGCGGCATAGCACGGCGACGCTCGATTATGCGGAACTACCTTCGAGCGACGATGCTGCTGTCGGTCCTCGCCGAGGCAATGGTCGCCTGCGGCAGCTGCGCCGATTGGAGATGCACCCAGGCTCCGTACATTCCGAAGCTCATCTGCGGCTGGAATTCCAGGCGGCGCTGCTCCGCTGCGAAGGGCGGAGAGCCGGTATCGTCCATGATGTAATAGCGTCCCGCGGTCCGCACCGTCACGACCGTCAAAGGCCCGCCCACGCTGTCGCGCGCGAGCGTGAGGAACAGGTCGGAGTTCCTGAATCCGAGCGCACGCAGCGCCTGGAACTTGACGATCGCGCGATTCTTCGCGTCGCCCGCGCCGTGAGCGAGCGTCTGCGAGGCGCTGGCCCAATAATCATGCTGGCCCCATTCGGTCGCGTCGGAGATCCAGTGGATGTTGTTGGTCACCGCCTGCTGAATGAACGCGAGCTTTTGCAACGGGGGAAGATTGCGCGCCGGCGCGATCAGCCGCTGCATGCCCGGTGACGCCGTCGCATCCTCTCGCGCTCGCTTCAGGCTGTCGGAGAATCGATCCGCCCTGATCGGCACGGCCCGCGTTCCGAGAAAATTCGGACCGGCGATGTAACTCGTGCCGGTCGATGTCTGACCGTAAGATTGAGCCAATCCTGTTTGTGGCGACATGAGCGCAATAGCGCCCACGAGCAGCACGCCCCAGCCTGCGCGGCGACCCATCGGCCCTCTCCCACCTGTTCCCACAGTGGAAGGAATCACGGATGCGGAGGCTGCGGAAGCCGACGGTAAACGGCCGTTAAACCATCAACGGCAGAACGTTTCGGGTGCGGGATGAACAGAAACGATTTGCTTACATGGGTTTATCTAATGACTTGAGTGATTTGCGCCGAGAAGCTGTTCCGGCGCCGAAAATGCCAAATCATTCGTCACGAGCGGCGCGCGTGCTAAGGCGCGCGAGTACAATCATCTCAAGCGGGGATCACAGTCAAAAGTGCGCGTGTTGACGCATCTCGACCGGCTCGAGGCCGAAAGCATACAGATCCTGCGCGAGACGGTCGCCGAGGCCGACAAGCCGGTGATGCTTTACTCGATCGGCAAGGATTCGGCGGTTATGCTTCACCTTGCGAGGAAGGCATTCTTCCCGAGCCCGCTGCCGTTCCCGCTCCTCCACGTCGATACGACCTGGAAGTTCAGGGACATGTATGCACTTCGCGACAAGGTTGGCGCGGAGCCCGGAATCGAGCTCATCGTCTACAAGAACCCCGAAGCGATGAGCCAAGGGATCAACCCGTTCGACCACGGGCCCCGTCACACCGACATGTGGAAGACCGAGGGGCTAAAGCAGGCGCTCGACAAATATGGCTTCGATGCAGCGTTCGGCGGCGCGCGGCGCGACGAGGAGAAGAGCCGGGCGAAGGAGCGCGTGTTCAGCTTCCGCGGCCGCAATCATCGCTGGGACCCGAAGCGCCAGCGCCCCGAGCTCTGGTCGCTCTACAATGTGAAGAAGAACAAGGGCGAAAGCATGCGGGTCTTCCCCTTGTCCAACTGGACCGAGCTCGACGTGTGGCAATACATCATGCGCGAGGGCATCGAGATCGTGCCCCTTTATTTCGCCGCCGACCGCCCGACCGTGGAGCGCGACGGGCTCATCCTGATGGTCGATGACGACCGCTTCCCGCTGAATGGCGAGCAGCCAGTCATGCGAAAGGTGCGATTTCGAACGCTCGGCTGCTATCCGCTCTCCGGGGCAATCGAGAGCGATGCCGATACCGTCGAGGGCATCGTCGCCGAGATGCTGGTCAGCAAGACCTCGGAGCGGCAGGGCCGGGCGATCGACCGCGACGCCGGCAGCGCCTCGATGGAGAAGAAAAAGCAGGAGGGTTACTTTTGAACGCTCCTGTCGATGTCAAAGCCTGGCTCGCCGAGCAGGAGCAGAAGGAGCTTCTGCGCTTCATCACTTGCGGAAGCGTCGATGACGGAAAATCGACGCTGATCGGGCGGCTGCTTTACGAGTCCAAGCAGATTTTCGACGACCAGCTCGAAGCGCTGGAGCACGACAGCAAGCGCCACGGGACGCAGGGCAAGAAGATCGATTTCGCGCTGCTGGTAGACGGCCTTTCGGCGGAGCGCGAACAGGGCATCACGATCGACGTCGCCTACCGCTTCTTCTCGAGCGAGAAGCGCAAGTTCATCGTCGCCGATACGCCGGGGCACGAGCAATATACCCGCAACATGGTCACCGGCGCCTCGACGGCGGACCTCGCCGTGCTTCTGGTCGATGCGCGCAAGGGGGTGCTGACCCAGACGCGGCGGCATTCTTACCTCGCGAAGCTGGTCGGCATCCGCCGCTTCGTACTTGCCGTGAACAAGATGGACCTGGTCGATTATGACGAAGGTGCCTTCGAGGCCATCGTCGCCGATTATCGCGCATTCGCCGGGCACACCGGAATAACGGATTGGACCGCGATTCCCGTGTCGGGCCTCAACGGCGACAACATCATGCGTCGGACCGATGCCACCGGCTGGTACGACGGGCCGACGCTGCTCGAGCATCTCGACACGGTGCCGATCGATGCGACGGCGGATGCGCAGAAGGCGCTGCGGATGCCGGTTCAATGGGTCAACCGCCCCGACCAGAATTTCCGCGGGTTCTCGGGGCAGGTCGCTTCAGGAAGCCTGCGACCGGGCGCTGAAGTCCGCGTGCTTCCCTCAGGGCGGATGACCCGTGTCGATCGCATCGTCACGCTTGACGGCGACCTGGATGAGGCGGTTGCCGGGCAGTCGGTGACGATTTCCTTCGCCGACGAGGTCGACTGTTCGCGCGGGGACGTCATCGCCGCGGCAGCCGATCCGCCCGAAGCCGCCGACCAGTTCGAGGCAACAATCGTGTGGATGGCCGACGAAGAGCTTCTGCCGGGCCGCGGCTATTGGATGAAGCTCGGCACGCAGCTCGTCACCGCAATGGTCCACGAGCCAAAGTATGAGATCAACGTCAACACGCTCGAGCATCTCGCGGCGAAGACTTTGGGCCTGAACGGAATCGGCGTCGCATCGATCGCGACCGATCGCGAAATCGTGTTCGAGCCCTACGCAGTCGAAGGGTCCAGCCCCAACAAGGCGCTCGGCGGGTTCATCCTGATCGACAAGCTGACCAACGCGACGGTCGGATGCGGAATGATTCACTTCGCGCTTCGCCGCGCGCTCAACATCCATCGCCAGCACCTCGACGTCAGCCGCGAGACCCATGCCCATCTGAAAGGCCAGAAGCCGGCGGTGCTGTGGTTCACGGGCCTATCCGGAGCGGGCAAGTCGACCATCGCCAACCTCGTTGAAAAGAAGCTCGCGGCGCGCGGACGCCACACGTTCCTGCTCGACGGCGACAATGTGCGCCACGGCCTGAACCGCGACCTCGGCTTCACCGAGGCGGACCGCATCGAAAATATCCGCCGCGTCGGCGAAGTGGCGCGGTTGATGTCAGATGCGGGCCTGATCGTCCTCACGGCCTTTATCTCGCCGTTCAGGGCGGAGAGACAGATGGTGCGGCAGATGATCCCGGAAGGCGAGTTCTTCGAGATCTTCATCGATACGCCGCTCGCCGAAGCCGAAAAGCGCGACGTCAAAGGCCTCTACGCCAAGGCGCGCGCCGGCGAGCTCAAGAATTTCACCGGCATCGACAGCCCGTACGAGCCGCCCGAAGATGCTGAATTGCGCATCGATACGACCACGATGAGTGCGGACGAAGCGGCCGACCTCATCGTTGAGAAGCTCATCGGCCACCGCTAAGCGTGAGCGCGCCGAGGCCGATACGGATGTGCAACCAAAGGTCAGAACAGAGGTTACGGCAGTCATGAAGCACTTGCTCACCGCCTCCGCGCTGCTCCTTCCGGCATGGAGCGCTGCTGTTGCCCAGGACAGCAACGACATTCGTGTCCGGGTTGGGCTAGGGGCTCAGCTGCAGCCCAAGTTCATCGGTGCTGACGACACCGAAGTGGCGCCGCTGTTCCGCATCAATACGGCGCGCGGCACACACGAATTCAGATTTAGTGCGCCCGATGACAGTCCGGCCATAAGTGTCGTTTCCAGCCACGGCTTCTCGTTCGGTCCGGCAGCCAATTTGGAAGGCCGGCGCAGGCAGTCGGACGTGGGCGCGCCGGTAGGAAATGTTTCCAGAACCATCGAGGCGGGAGCCTTCGCCCAATATGAAGTGACCGACTCCATCCGCATTCGGGCCGAGCTCCTGAAGGGCCTCGGCGGCCATCACGGCCTCGTGGGCAGCATCGGCGCTGACAAAATCTGGCGCGACGGCGATCGATACGTGTTTTCGATCGGTCCCCGACTATTGTTTTCGGACGGGCGCTACGAACGCGCGTACTTCGGCATCACTCCGGCGGCGTCGCTTGCGTCCGGCCTGCCCGTTTATCGTCCCAGCGGCGGTGTGCATGCCGCCGCCCTCGCAAGCGGGCTCTCATACCAGTTCAGCAATCGCTGGGGCGCTTTCGGCTTCGCGCGCTATGAGAGGTTGGTCAGAGACGCCGCTAAGTCACCGATCATTCGGGAATTCGGCTCCCGCAATCAGCTGTCCGGAGGAGCCGGCCTTAGCTACACGTTCACGGTCCGCCAATAAGCTGCGCCTGCCGTTTCTAGTCGCCGGCGCCCGGGTCGGGCGTGAAATATTTATCGTACTTCCCCTCTTCGCCCTTGTGCTCGTCGGCGTCGGCGGGGCTGTCTTTCTTGCGCGTGATGTTGGGCCAGTCGGCGGAGAAATTGGTGTTGAGCTCGAGCCATTTCTCGAGCCCGCTCTCGGTATCGGGAAGGATCGCCTCGGCCGGGCACTCGGGTTCGCACACGCCGCAATCGATACACTCATTGGGATTGATGACCAGCATCACTTCGCCCTCGTAGAAGCAGTCGACGGGGCAAACCTCGACGCAATCCATATATTTGCATTTGATGCAGGCGTCGGTGACGACGTAGGTCATTGAAACTCGCTCCCTTTGACGCCTCGCTATGTCGCGGGCTTCGGCTCGTCAATTCCCAGCTCTTCGTAGCAGGCGCGGGCTTCGGCGGCAGGGCCCCGGCGCGTGGGAAGATTGAGCACCCGCAGGACCCGAACGCGGTCGTGGAGCGGGAGCGCGATCACGCTTCCGGCGCGCACTTCCTCGGAGCATTTCTCGATGCGCTTTCCGTCGATCCGGACATGGCCCTCCTCAACGATGCCCTGCGCGAGGGTGCGGCTTTTCACCAGCCGGATGAAGAAAAGGAAGCGGTCGATCCTCACGTCTTCTTGAGCTTCGCCAGTTCGGCGAAGGCATGACCGGTCGCTCCGCGCTGCTCAGGCCGCGGCCCGCGTCGCCCGCGCCACCGCCACGAATCGCCCGCGCGCGTGAAGCCGACCTCTGCCATCAGTCGAGCAATGGCCTCAGCGTCGAGACCGATCGAGGTCGCGAGCTCGGCATCCACTGGGTCCGCGCCGCCAGCGGAGCGTACTTTCCGCGCGTGGCTGGCGAGCCGATCGGCGAGGTCGATCCTGATCCAGGTCCGGCCGCTACGCCGATATGCGAGCGCTGCGCCGCGGGGATCCGCATCGCCGCCGAGCATGGCCGCTCCGGCCGCTGGAAGTGCAGGCATCGGCTGTCCCTGACGCACCGACTGAAGCGCGGCCCTCCAAAATTGCGCGGCGGGTTTCAGAAGCTGTGGTTGGAACACATCGAGCGGACCCAGGCGCACACGAAGCCGGTGCAGCGCCCGGCGGTCCGCCTGCTCGAGATGGCTGATCGCGCTCAGCACCGATTTTCGCGGCAGCGCTCCTCCGGCGTCGGCGAGCATCGCCGAGAGCGCCCGTACTCCAGCTGTGCTCGCCGGGTCCGTCGCGGCGGCGGCGAGCTTCTTGAGCGGCCTCAGATGCAAGTCGATCTGGCGGTCCAGCCATTGCTCGAGGCGAGTTCTAAGCGCGCCGCGACTTTGGGCGGATAGCCGGTCAAGGGCGCGAGCAGTCCGAAGCGCCGGCTCAAGTAACGAGCGGCCCGGCGAAATCCGAGCGAGGACATGCTCGCCCCACGCGACGACCGGACCGCCGTTAGCTTCGACAATGAGGCTGAATGTCTCATCGCCGGACTCGATCAGCGCATTGGCGCGGCGCTCAAGCTCATCGCCGAGGCGGCGCTCTGCGGCTGCGAGAAGGAGGCGCTTGTCGGCAAGGCGGGCCGATGGATCGACCCGAAAATCGAAGCCAGTCAAATGGCCGATCGGCTCGGGTCCAACGCTCACCTCTCCATCGGCCGCAACGGTTACGGGAAGGGCATCCGCTCCGCGCGCGCCGATATCTCGAACCAACACTGCCGTCCGGCGATCGACGAAGCGCTGGGTCAAACGCTCGTGCAGGGCGTCGGATAGCCGCGCTTCGACCTCGCGCGTGCGTTCCGCCCATTTGGCCGGCTCTTTCAGCCAGTCGGAACGGTGCGCGATGTAAGCCCAGCTGCGGATTCCCGCGAGGCGGTCGGCCAGCGCCTCGATATCGCCGCTCATGTTGTCGAGCCGGGCGACCTCCGCCGCGAACCATTCGTGCGGGATATGGCCGCCCTCGCCGATGTAGCTGAACAAGCGGCGCACCATTCGGCTGTGATGCATCGGGCCGACCTTGCGGAAGTCGGGCAATCCGCAGGTCGCCCAGAGGCGCCGAGCCTGGGCGCCTTTTCGTGCCACGATTGCGGGATCTTCGGCGATGAGCTTCAGCACCGCCAGATCGATCGCTTCGGGCGCCGGCCTCAGTACCGGATCGTCGCTCTTCATCTCGAGGCTTCCGATCAGCGAGCGAACGTCGGCGAAGTCGAGGTCGGCGTTGCGCCAATAGAGCCAGTCGAGCGGCCGGAAGCGATGCTCCTCGATCGCCGCGACTTCCTGGTCGCTCAGGCCGGCGCCTTCCTCGGTCAGTCCGAGCGTCCCGAACGTTCCGTCGCGCTGATGCCGGCCGGCGCGCCCCGCGATCTGTGCCATCTCGGCGATGGTCAGCCGCCGGTCGCGGTGGCCGTCGAACTTCTCCAGTCCGGCGAAGGCGACGTGGCTGACGTCCATGTTTAGGCCCATGCCGATCGCGTCGGTCGCGACGAGATAATCGACCTCGCCGCGCTGGAACATCGCGACCTGGGCGTTGCGGGTCGCGGGTGACAGGGCGCCCATGACCACCGCCGCGCCGCCCTTGAAGCGCCGCAGCATCTCGGCGAGCGCGTAGACCTGCTCGGCAGAGAAGGCGACTACGGCGGACCGCGGCGGAAGCCGCGACAGCTTCACGCTCCCGGAATAGCGCAAGGTCGAGAATCGCGGACGGCTGACGATCTCGGCGTCGGGCAGAAGCTCGCGAATGATGGGCTTCAGCGTGTCGGAGCCGAGGATCAAAGTCTCCTCGCGCCCGCGCGCGCGGAGCATTCGGTCGGTGAAGACGTGACCGCGCTCGTGGTCGATCCCGAGCTGGGCTTCGTCTATCGCCGCGAAGGCGAAATCGCGCTGGAGGTCGCCGTCGTGCGTGTCGCTGCTCGCGACCGGCATGCTCTCGGCGGTGCAGAGGAAGTAGCGCGCCGTAGGAGGAACGATCCGTTCCTCCCCGGTCAGCAGCGCGACCTGCTTCTCGCCCTTGATGGCGACGACGCGGTCGTAAACCTCGCGCGCCAGCAAACGCAGCGGAAAGCCGATCACGCCCGAGGAATGGCCGCACATCCGCTCGATCGCGAGGTGGGTCTTGCCGGTGTTGGTCGGGCCCAGGATGGCCCTGACCGGAGCGTCTGAACGCGGCGCCATAGGTTGAATGTGGCAGCGATTGGCGGCGGCGCAAGGTTCCTTCGACGAGCCGATTTTAGGACGGTCTTAACCTTGATTCGCCATCACGGACGCCGTGTTCAAGTCACGAAGCCATGCGCATCCGCTGAGGCGGTCGCTTCGTCCAAGCTGGCCGAGGCCAGGTTGGAAAAGCGCCGGCATGCTCGCCCTTCTGTGCAGCACCGTCGCCTGGGCGTCGCTGCCCCGGCCTGCGGAGCTTTCGGGCGACGAGCAGGGCCAGTGGCACGCGCTCGGCGTCGCGCCGCTGTCGAGCGGTGGGGTGACCGGAATGGCGATGGCGCCCACCGCCGCCGCCCAGCCGATCGAGTTCGCGCCCAAGCGGGCGTTCGTCCCGCAGGCCGCGCCGCAACCATCGCAACCCGCGGCAATCGTGGTAACTCCCCTCCGAATTCGCGGCCGTGCCGGCGACGAGCTCTACTGGTCGCTTCGGGCAGCGGGCGCCTCGCCGGACGTCGCAGCCGAGTATCTTTCCGCGCTCGCGACCGAGATCGACGTCGGCGATGTCTCAGCGGGCGACAGCTTCGACCTCGTCCTCGGGAGCAATCGGCAGCTGCTTTACGCCGGCCTTAGCCGCGTTGGATCGTCAGCGCTCCAGCTCGTCCGCTGGACGGCCAACGGCCGGAGCGAGTGGATCGACGCCGCCAACGCCGCAAAGCCTGCGCCCGTCGAGAGCGGGATGATGATGCCGGTCGATGGGCACATCACCTCCTACTTCGGCTACCGCTATCACCCGATCCTCCACTTCACCCGCTTCCACGCCGGCCTCGACATCGGCGCCAGCTGGGGAAGCCCGATCGTCGCCGCCGGCGACGGCCGGGTGGTCGCGGCAGGCTGGGCGGGCGGCTACGGCAGAGAGGTCCAGATCGCCCACGGCAGCGGCATCGTCAGCCTCTACGGCCATATGAGCGAGATCGTCGCCCAGCCCGGCAGCTTCGTCCGCCAGGGCCAGGTCATCGGCTATGTCGGGTCGAGCGGCCTTTCGACCGGTCCCCACGTCCATTTCGAGGTCAGGATGGGTGGAACCCCCGTCAACCCGCTCGGCGTACGTTTCACCAGCGCGCCGGTCGTCGACACGCACCTCGCCGACGCCGTGAAGGAACGGTTGAATGTGCTTCTTAGCGTCGGCACGAAGCGGAGCTGACGCCCCTCCCAAACACGATCTTGTTGTTTAACAATGGTTATGCCATTGGCTTGATCGCTCGGTTTTGGATGATTCGCCAGGGGAGGGCGTGATGGACCGAGCGATACCCGACCGCATTGGATTGATTCGCTAGCTCCGCCAGCGAATGGCGCTTGCTGAAATCCTGAGCCGCGTCGCGGCTGAACTCGCCCTGTTCGCAGGCGCGGGCTTCCTGCTTTTCGCGGTCAACGACCTGATGGTCGACATCATCTATTTCGCGCGGGCGACGTGGCGTTCGCTGGCTGTCTACACTCGTTATCCACGCGCGTTCGCGAGTTCGCTTGGCGGGACTGGCGAAGCAGGATTCATCGCAATGTTCGTTCCTGCATGGGATGAATCGTCCGTGATCGCTTCGATGCTTCGGGCGACAACGGCTCGGCTCGATTACGAGAACTATCGCATCTTCGTCGGATATTATCGGAACGACCCGGCGACGGCAGCGGCGATCGCTGCCGTGAAGGACGACAGGATTGAGCCGGTCGAGGTGGACGGCGAAGGTCCAACCACGAAGGCCGATTGCCTCAATCACCTCTATGATGCGCTGCTGGCCTACGAGATCGAGACCGGCCGCTCCGCCGTCGCGGTCGTGCTTCACGATGCCGAAGACGTCGTTCATCCGCTGGAGCTTAAGGTGTTCGACCGCCTGATAGATCGCGCGGCGGTGATCCAGCTCCCGGTGCTTCCGCTTCCGGACAAGCATTCCCGCTGGATCGCCGGTCATTATTGCGACGAGTTCGCCGAGGCGCACATCAAGGAGCTGGTTGTTCGAGAGGCAGTCGGGGCCGCGATCCCGCTTGCGGGGGTCGGCTGCGCGATCGGCCGGAAGTCGCTGTCGCAGCTTGCCGCGATGCAGGACGGCAAGCCATTCGCGGGAAACAGCATGACCGAGGATTATGAGGTCGGACTCCGGATCGGCGCGCTCGGCCTCAAGACGATGTTCGTCCGGCTGCCCGCTCGACCGGGAGAGCGCGGAGTGGTTGCGAGCCGCGGGCATTTTCCGGCGACGCTCGGAAGCGCGGTGCGGCAGAAGGCGCGCTGGCTAGGCGGAATTGCGCTTTCCGGCTGGGACCGCCTCGGCTGGAGCGGTGGGCTCGGCGAACGGTGGATGAGGATGCGGGACCGTCGCGGGCCGCTAGCGGCTCTGTTGCTACTCGCCGCCTATGCGGCTGCGTTCATGTGGTCCCAAATCTGGCTCGCCGAAGCGCTTGGAGCCCCGATCAAGGCGCGGCTGGATCCCGCGATCGTGACGTTGTTGACCATCAACGGCTGGCTCCTTGCCTGGCGAATCTTCATGCGTGCGGCATTCACCACTTCGGCCTACGGGTTGGGCGAGGGCATCCTGTCCATTCCCCGGCTCGTCGTCGGCAATGTCGTGGCGATGCTGGCCGCAGCCCGCGCGGTGTCGCTTCACCTCGGAGGCGGCGCAACGCGGTGGGACAAGACCAGGCACATCTTCCCGGCGGAGTTGCCGCAATGAAGCCGTCGCTCCGCTTTCTCGTGCTCGCAGTGTTCGGATGGGCAGGGTTTCGCGCGGCGACATTGGGCATGCTGCCAGGTGCCGAGATATTCCGAATCGACCCGAGCGAGGCCAAAGCTCCACCTATCGTCCCCACCCAATTTCCGCCGATCGAGCCTGTTGCGCCAGCACCCCCGATCGCCGGCTACGCTTATGCCCAGCCCTACGGCCCGATCCAGATGATCCGTCCCGTGGCAGTGCCGGTCTATTATCCCGTACCTGCGCAAAGCCGCTATCCGGCGATCGACAGTCTTCTCCCTGCGCCTCGCCAGCAATATTATTCTCCAATACCCGTGCTCGACGAATGGCCGCTGTCGCGAATTGCCGCGAACGCGATGCCGCCTCTTCAATCGAACGTCGTTGCGCCTCGGCAGAGCATTCCCGCAGCCTTGCGGCGAAACGGAATTGACCGGTTGCAGCTGACGATGTGGGCGATGCTTCGCTCCCAGCAGGCCGGCACATCGGGGACTCAGTCGCTTGCGAGCGGTGGCTCGCTCGGAGCAAGCCAGGCGGGCGCGCGTCTTACCTACAATTTCACCCGGCAGATTGCTGCGAGCCTTCGCAGCTCGAGCGAGGTGGGCCGTCGCGGCGGCGAGGTTGCTGCCGGCCTCAGAGTCCAGCCGGTTCGCGGCGTTCCGCTGTGGATCACGGGTGAGCGCCGACAGCGCCTTGGCCGTTTTGGCGGGGGCCGAAGCGCCTTCGCCCTGTTCTTTGAGGCCGGCGTCTACGACCGGCCCATGCCGCTACACTTCCTGCTCGACACCTACATCCAGGGTGGAGTGGTCGGCGCCCGCACGCGCGACAAGTTCGTCGACGGTTCGCTGACCCTGACTCGGCCGGTCTACAAGCAATTTTCAGCTGGATTCGGTGTGTGGGGAGGGGCGCAGCCGGGCGTCTATCGCGTCGATGCCGGCCCCCGCATCACCATGCGGGTCAGGAAGAACGTACGGGTTCATTTGGACTGGCGTCAGCGGTTCGCCGGCAACGCGAGACCCGGCTCGGGGCCCGCAGTTACGCTGGCAGGCGACTTCTAGCCCCCATCCACCCCTCCCCTCAGGGGGGAATGGAGGAGATGCTTGGCCGGAAGCGCGGTTTCCGGCTAGGCTTTGCCGGCCCGATGCACATTTATCTTCCCATCGCCGGTCAGTCGGTGAACGCGATCTTCATCATCCTGCTCGGCTTCGCCGTGGGCGTGCTGTCGGGCATGTTCGGCGTCGGCGGGGGGTTCCTGACGACGCCCCTGCTGATCTTCTATGGAATCCCGCCGACGGTCGCGGTCGCGTCGGCGACGACCCAGATCACCGGCGCGAGCGTCTCGGGCGCGATGGTCCACATGCGGCGCGGGGGAGTCGACCTGAAGATGGCGGCGGTGATGACCGTCGGAGGCTTCTTCGGTTCGATCGTCGGCGTCGGCGTATTCCGGGCCCTTCAGATGAGCGGCCAGATCGATGTGGTGATCAGCTTCCTCTACGTCGTGATCCTCGGCTGGATCGGCTTTATCATGCTGAAGGACGCGCTGATCGCGCTTTCAATCATACCGAGCAAGGAGAGCAAGAAGCCGCCGCGGCATAACCGCTGGATCGCCTCGCTCCCGTTGAGATGGCGTTTTTACACGTCCGGCCTCTACCTCTCTCCTGTCGCTCCGCTGGTTATCGGGTTCGCATCAGGCGTGCTGACGGTGCTTCTCGGGATCGGCGGCGGGTTCATCATCGTCCCCGCCATGATCTACTTGCTCGGAATGCCGGCGCGCATCGTGATCGGCACCAGCCTCGCCATGGTGCTCGCGGTCAGCGCCGCAACGACCATGGTTCACGCAATCACGACGCGCTCGGTTGATATCGTGCTCGCCGGATTGCTGCTCGTCGGTGGCGTCATCGGCGCACAATATGGCGCGGTCCTCGCGCTCAGGATAAAGCCGGATCTTCTCCGTCTCGCCCTCGCCATCGTCATCCTTCTGGTCGGAGCGCGGATGCTGCTCGGTCTCGCCTGGCGACCCGACGAGATATTCTCCGTCGAGTATCTGTGAGGGCGCGCTCCGCATCGCTCCTGGTGACGCTGGCAGCTCCGCTGCTCATCGCCGCGGCCAAGCCCACGCTGGTCCCCGACAGCTCGGCGCGGCAGGTGCAAATCCGTTACAGTTTCTCGGGCGCACAGCTGCTTCTGTTCGGTGCGATCGCATACCCCGGCGGTCGCACGCCGGATCAGGTCCCTGACATCGCGGTGGTCCTGCGCGGACCAGTCCAGCCGATCCTCCTACGCGAGAAGCAGAAGATCGCGGGCATTTGGATGAACGCGGACTCGAGCCGCTTTCGCTCGGCGCCCAGTTATTATGCGGTCGCGTCATCGAAGCCGATCCATGACCTCGTCGATGAGCGCACCGCTTCGATCTACGAGCTCGGGGTTCACAACCTGCAACTCTCTCCCGGCGGGGGCTCGCTTCCCGAGAAAGAGCGCCATTTCGAGGCGGGGCTGCTCGATTTGAGGTCGCGCGCCGGGCTTTACGTCGAAAGCCCGCACGGCGTGGAGATCACCGACGGCATCCTCTACCGCGCGGCAATCACCATCCCGAGCCAGGTGCCGGTCGGAACCTACACCGCCGAAACCTTCCTCATCGATCGCGGGCGGGTCATTGCGGCCGCGACGCGCGACATCCAGATCGACAAATCGGGCATCGAGCGCGATGTCTGGCTCGCATCGCGCAAGCATCGGCTTCTCTACGGCCTTGCCTGCGTCGCTCTTTCGCTCGGACTCGGCTGGGCCGCTGCCGTTGCCTTCCGCCGACGCGTATAAGCGGTTCGCCTAAGTTAATATTAACCGCTTGGCGATAAGCCGCTCCCCGAAGATCAAGTGTTGGGAGCGTGACGACGATGGACGAGCAGCCGAACCTGCGCGAATTCCTCAACCAGGTAAGCAGCTTCAGCGAGGAAGATGCCGCGCCCGCCGCCAAGGCAAAGACCGCTGCCGCGCAGCTCGCGGCGGTCGGCGAGGTTCTCGAGATTGCCGGCTCCGGCTCGCAGATCCGGATGGATGCCGCGGCGCTTGCCGCCCTCCAGTCCCATGCCGATCCTTCGGTCTCGATGTCGGGCCAGGTCGGCAGCCAGGTCAAGATGGTCGTCGGCTCGGCGTGGCTCATCGCCAACGTCCGCACCCTTCGCGCCAACGCCGGCGGGGAACTCATCGCCAACGTCGACTTCCTCGGGGAGGGCTCGAAGGATTCCGCTGGGACGCTCAGCAACTTTCGTCGCGGCGTGACCCGCTATCCTATTCCGGGCGCTGCCGTGCTCCCGGTGACCACCGACGACCTTCGCGCGGTGTTCGCCGCCAGCGACGAGGCGCACATCGAGATCGGCACGGTCTATCCGACCGACGACATCCGCGGGGCTCTCTACGTCGACCCGATGCTGGGCAAGCACTTCGCGGTGCTGGGATCGACCGGTACCGGTAAATCAACGAGCGTCTCGCTGATCCTTCACCGGATTTCGGAGCTCAGCCCCGAGGGTCACATCCTGATGATCGACCCGCACGGGGAATATTCCGCCGCCTTCAAGAATTGCGGCGAGCTGTTCAACGTCGACAACCTCCAGCTGCCCTACTGGCTGATGAACTTCGAAGAGCATTGCGAGGTCATGCTGACCACGCACGATGCGGAACGTCAGCGCGACGCCGATATTCTCGCCAAGTGCCTGCTTGCAGCGCGCACCAAGGGCAAGGATGTGAGCCAGTTCGGCAAGGTGACGGTCGACAGCCCGATTCCGTACCTGCTCGCCGACCTCAACACGATCCTCGTCAACGAGATGGGCAAGCTCGACCGGGCGGGCGACACCCTCCCTTATCAGCGGCTGAAGACCAAGCTCGACGAGCTTCGCGCCGACCCGCGTTACACCTTCATGTTCTCGGGAATGCTGGTGTCGGATTCGATGCCGGGCCTCCTCGCAAAGCTTTTCCGCCTGCCGAGCCACGGCAAGCCGATCTCGATCGTCGACGTCTCGGGCGTTCCATCAGAAGTCACCTCGGTGGTGGTGTCGGTGCTCGCACGCATGGTGTTCGACTATGCGATCTGGTCGCGGACCGAGGCGCAGCGCCCGCTGTTGCTCGTCTGCGAAGAGGCGCACCGTTACGTTCCGAAGGACGAAAATGCGGAGAATGGCCAATCGGTTCGCCGGATCCTCGAGCGCATCGCCAAGGAAGGTCGTAAGTACGGGGTCAGCCTCGGCCTGATCACGCAGCGTCCGTCGGACCTTGCTGAAGGCGTTCTGTCGCAGTGCGGCACGATCGTTTCGATGCGTTTGAACAACGACCGCGACCAAGCGTGCGTGCGCGCCGCGATGCCGGAAGGTGCGCGCGGCTTCCTCGACGCGATCCCGGCCCTCCGCAATCGCGAATGCATCGTCTGCGGTGAGGGTGTCGCGATTCCAATCCGGGTCCGCTTCGACGACCTCGAGCCCGAGAAGCGACCGGCCTCGTCCGACCCGAGCTTCGCCCGGCTGTGGCGCGAGACCGGCGACGAAGAAGGCATCATCGGCCGCACGATCAAGCGCTGGCGCGGCCACGGCCGCTAAGTTTCCGACTTTAGCTCTGGACGGAATCCTAACTGACGTTAGATTCGTCTGAGCCGAATCGTCCGCGAGAAGGACGGACTGTTGGATTCATATTCTGGTCGCGTCCTCGTCGAGGACGCTTCGGGTGCGCGTTTCTATGTTCACGAGTATCGCGGAAGGCGTATGGTCCTGCCCGTGAAACGCTACATGCTCGACACTGGCGAGCAGGTGCGGCGGATCGACGGCAAGAGCTTCGAGATCGTCGCGACGGGCGAACGGCTGATCCGCGTCGCCGGGGATTGATCGCGGCGTGGCGCGGGCCGCGTCCTCGCGCTAGCTTCAGTCCATGGTTCGGGCATTTTTGCTTCTGATTTTCGCCACGGCGGCGATGGCGAACGCTGCCGGGAAGATCGTTTATGCCGGCAGCGCCTGGGCGGCGATCGACCGCGGAGGAAGCTGCGAAGCCTTGTCGCGCTCAGTACGGATCGCCGCCAAGGGCAAGGTCCAGGCGCAGGCGGGCTTCACCTTCTCGGCAGACCGGCAGCATTGGGGCGAGTTCCACGCTCAACTCCGTCGAATGCCTCGCCCCGGCGCGGCGGTGATGCTTCGAATCGATAACCGGCCCTTTTTGCTCGCCGCACAAGGCAACCAGGCGTGGAGCGACGGTCCTCTCCAGGAGCAGGCGATCATTGCGGCTCTTCGCAACGCAACATCGATGAGCGTGGAATCGCGTGACGGCGCAGGGCAGCGGTTCGTCGATCCTTACTCGCTTGACGATGCGGCGACGGCGATTGACGCCGCGGCAGCGGCCTGCGCTGGCAAAATGCAGCGCCGATAATTAGATAGGCGCCCTGCCATGAGTGCCGATACGACCCTTATGCCCATTCCCGGGCCCGTCGATCCTGTGCCCGTTCCGCGGCACGGGAAGCCTCGCGCCGACGGTCGGGTCGAACTCGTCGGCCTGTCAAAGGCGCAAATTCGCGGGGAGCTCGAGGCAGCCGGGCTGGAGGCCAGGCAGGCGAAGCTTCGCGCCAAGCAAATCTGGCACTGGATCTACAATCGCGGGGTGAGCGACTTCGCGGCGATGAGCGATATCGCAAAGGCGCAGCGCGGCTGGTTCGCCGAGCGCTTCGTCATCTCGCGGCCCGAAGTGGTGGAAGCGCAGGTTTCGTCCGACGGCACCCGCAAGTGGCTTTTGAAGACGCATGACGGCCATGAGTTCGAGATGGTGTTCATCCCCGACGCCGACAGGGGAACACTGTGCGTGTCGAGCCAGGTCGGGTGCACGCTAAATTGCCGCTTCTGCCACACGGGGACGATGGCGCTCGTGCGCAACCTCGATCCGGCGGAGATCGTCGGCCAGGTGATGCTCGCCCGCGACGCGCTTGGCGAATGGCCCAAAGCCGGCGAAGAGCCGGAAAACAACTACCAGCCCGAGGGGCGGATGCTCACCAACATCGTGATGATGGGGATGGGCGAGCCGCTCTACAATTTCGACAATGTCCGCGACGCGTTGAAGATCGTGATGGACGGCGATGGACTTGGCCTGTCGCGCCGGCGGATCACGCTGTCGACCAGCGGGGTCGTTCCGATGATGGAGCGCGCCGGCGATGAGATCGGGGTCAATCTCGCCGTGAGCCTGCACGCCGTGACCAAGGAAATCCGCGACGAGATCGTACCCTTGAACCGCAAATATGGGATCGAGCAGCTGCTCGAAGCCTGCGCGGCCTATCCCGGCGCGAACAACGCGCGGCGAATCACGTTCGAATATGTGATGTTGAAGGACAAGAACGACAGCGACGAGCATGCGCGCGAGCTCGTCCGCCTGATCCGCAAGTATAAGCTTCCCGCGAAGGTGAACCTCATTCCCTTCAATCCCTGGCCCGGAGCGCCGTACGAATGCTCCGAGCCCGAGCGGATCAAATCATTCAGCAACATCATCTTCGAAAACGGCATCTCGGCCCCCGTCCGCACCCCGAGGGGCCGCGACATCGACGCCGCTTGCGGCCAGTTGAAGACCGCGGCGGAGCGCAAGCGCCGCAGCCACGCTGCAGCCTGACCTCCCGGCAATAGCCCTGGCCGTCGGCGCGGGTTGCGTCGGGGGCGCGATGAACGCGCTCGCCGGCGGCGGTACATTCGCGACCCTTCCCGCGCTGATCGCGCTCGGTCTGCCCGCCAACGTCGCCAACGCCACTTCCAATGTTGCACTCCTGCCCGGAGCCGCAGCGAGCGCCGCGGAATACCGCAATGAACTGGAGCCCGTCGGCGACCTACCTATCCGCTGGCTCTCCGCAATCACCTTCGCCGGAGGAATCGTCGGGAGCCTCCTGCTCGTCGTCACTCCGACCCGCGCGTTCGACTTCATCATTCCCTGGCTGCTCCTGGTGGGCTTCATCGTAATGCTGTTCGGCAAGAGCGCGTCGAGTTGGCTTCACGAGCGGGTGACGATCGGCCTTCCGACGCTCGTCGTCGCCCAGTCGCTACTGTCCATCTACGGCGGCTATTTCGGCGGCGGAGTCGGCCTGATGCTTACCGCGACCTACGGGCTCCTCGCCGGCGCGCACCCGCGTTCACTCTTCTCGATCCGCACCTGGGTGCTCTCGATCGCCAATTTCGCAGCGGCAATCGTGTTCATTGCGGCCGGGCTGGTACGATGGGCGGCGTGCCTTCCGATGCTTGCCGGAGCTGTCATCGGCGGCTGGCTGGGGGCCAAGGTGGGCAAGCGCCTGCCCCAAGGTGCCGTTCGTGCCTGGACGCTGCTTGTGACGGCGGCGACGACGATCACTTTCTTCGTCCGCGCCTACGGGTGACGTCTCCTGCAGGCGAACTCCGAAGCGTAAACTTCGCTTTTCAGCAAACCTTGCTCTGTTAAGCTGCCGCCATGTCGTTTCGCGCTGCGCACTCACAGCTGGGCAACTAAGCGTGCTGAAAGCCGGACTGCGGAAGACGCGCGAACTCGCAAGTGGGCAGATTGCCCGCGCGAGCATGATGAGTGTCGCCATTACGATCACCGGCCTCGGGCTCGGCTTTGGGCAGGCGGTGCTGTCGGCAAGGCTGTTAGGCGCGACCGGCTACGGTCGGGTCCTCGTCCCAATGGCGATTGTCCAGATCGTCGGCTTGCTAGGACTGTCCGGTTACGCCGGCCTCGCCGTGCGCGAAATCCCTGCACGTATCGCGACCGGTGACGCGGGCGGGCTCACTGCCTTTGTCCGCCATGCTTTTCTCATGGTTGTCGGCCTGTCCGCTGCGGCCACCGTTTTGTTGGTGATCGTAGCGGTCGACACAAACCTGGTCGGACCCGAGTACCGCGAGACGCTGGAAATCGGGGCTCTCATTGTGGTGCCGTTTGCGCTCATCGGGCTGCTCCGCGGATTAGCTCAGGGATTCGGACGCGTCGCCCAAGCTCAGGCTCCGAGCGAGTTGATCCGTCCGGGAGTCATGTTCCTGCCGCTGGCGGTTATCGCGTTGCTCGGCCTGCCATTCGGACCCCTTACTTATATGTGGTTCTCATTGGGGACAGCACTCGTTTCCATGCTCGCAGCGGCCCTGTGGCTGTGGAGAAGCGAGCGGGCGAGACTCAGCGCGCGAGCACAATCCGAACGCGCGCGGCATTTCGTTGCGGCGCTGCCGTTTCTCGGCCTCGGTCTCGTTGACACGCTGCAGGGCCAGATCAACACCCTGCTGCTAGGGACATTTGCCTCCCCGCACGAAGCAGGCGTTTTTCAACCGATTGTGCGACTGACACCTGTGCTCACGCTTCCAGTAATGGCGGCAGCAATGCGGTTTGGCCCGCGCATCGCCGAGTTGTGGCAGAATCGAGACATCGAGCGAATTCGATGGATTACGCGCACCTTCACTTGGACGACAAGCCTGCTCACGCTCGGATTGGCACTGAGCATCGCTGTGGCGGGTCCCTGGCTGATGTCCATTTTCGGTCCCGAGTTCCGCCAGAGTGCGCCGCTGCTCTGGTACGTCGCGGGGGCGCAGGTGTTTAACGCGGCGTGCGGGCCCGCAGGTTGGCTGTTAGCGATGAGCGGCCGGAGCGGAAGCACTCTTGCGGGACAGATCGCAGGACTTGCCGTGAATGCTGTCGTTGGCGTGATTCTCATTCCGCTTCACGGCGCTCTGGGAGCAGCAATCGCGCTCGCGTTGGGGATCATCGTCTGGAATGTGACCACCCTCGCGATGGCCACAGCGCATTATCGCTTCAATCCGAGCGTGCTAGGCTTTTTCTTTCGCCAGAATGGCTCCGTGAGCAGCTAATGCTCTGGCGGTATCATCTTGGCGTTCACAAAACGGCGACCACGCACGTGCAAAAGGTGCTGGAAAGCCAACGTGAGAAACTGTTGGCCCAAGGCTTCGATTACGTGCCGCTGGCGCAGCTGCGTCCGCGAACAGCAGAGATCTTTTGGAAAAGGGCGTTTAGGAAGCTCAGATTTAGGCGCGCTGTCGGCTCCTCTGCGTCAGTGATGATTCTCTCCGAAGAGAATTGGCTCGGCTCCATCGAAGACGCGTGCACTTATCCGATTTACCCGAATCTCGAGGACCGCCTGAGCATCATGCCGAGAAAAAACGCCGTGGCGTTCCTGGCGGTGAGAAACCCGGCCGATTTTGCTGCCTCTGCCTATTCGGAAGCAATGCGGCATGTTCCGAATTTGGTTTCGCTTTCCCGGACACGCGATGCCTTCCTGTCGGAACCGAGTCCGTGGTTCGATCTGGTGGAAAGAGTCCGGCAATTCTTCCCGCGGCTGCATGTTTGGAGATACGAAGATTACAGGGGCAACGAGCAAGCTTTCATTTCCTTAATTGCAGGTATTCCGGTCGACGCCTCAGAAATACCCGATCCGCTGGAAACGAGACGATTACCTGCGGAAGTAATCGAAGAACTAGAGCGCTTGCGGGCATCTGGCGGACCGGTCCCAACGGCAGCGACACCGGAATCGAGTGATGGTCTGACTCGTTTCGAGATGTTCGATGATCACCAGAAACTGGAGCTTACGAGAGGCTACGAGCGAGATGTCGACCGCCTTCACCCCGACCGCGCCGCCGAAGGCGATGCCGCGTAAAAGCGTCGGCGCGCCGGCCTTGAGCGTGGCGCCGTCCTTGAGGTTGGTGACGAAGGAGCGCGGCACCA
>Ga0207674_10000795_pt1 | contig 41153 bp, 42 predicted proteins | sample KBSCornC72_FD_184303 | JGI IMG/M metagenome (GOLD analysis project Ga0207674, IMG submission 184303) | Corn rhizosphere microbial communities from Kellogg Biological Station, Michigan, USA - KBS Corn C7-2 (SPAdes) (version 2) | ecosystem: Host-associated > Plants > Roots > Rhizosphere > Soil ... | reverse complement strand
TATCGGAACTCGATGATAAAGACCCGGCGCCCGAACCTACCGCCCAGCACGCGCCGCTTCGATTGTGGCGATGTCGATCTTTTTCATCTCCATCATCGCGTCGAAGGACCGCTTCGCCGCGGCGGGATCGGGATCCGAGATCGCTTTCGTGAGAGCAATCGGCGTGATTTGCCAGGACAATCCCCATTTGTCCTTGCACCAACCGCATGCGCTCTCCTGACCGCCATTGCCGACAATCGCGTTCCAGTAGCGATCCGTCTCCGCTTGATCGGCGGTCGCGACCTGAAACGAGAAAGCCTCGGTGTGCTTGAAAGTCGGACCGCCGTTGAGCCCGAGACATGGGATGCCCATCACGGTAAACTCGACGGTCAGCACGTCGCCCTTTTTCCCCGACGGAAAATCTCCCGGCGCCCGGTGTACCGTGCCGACCGACGAATCGGGAAAGGTCTTCGCGTAGAACCGCGCCGCGTCCTCGGCGTCATGATCGTACCAAAGGCAAATCGTGTTCTTTGCTGGTGTGGCCATGTCACTTCTCCATCGAGACGGATGCGTTCATGGAAGGGTTTTCGCCATCAGCGGCGAGGAGTTCGTATCGCTGGAATCCACTCGCGTGTACCCACAGCGGTCGTAGAATCCTATCGCGCCGGGATCGACGCGGGACTCCACTCGACTGCAACCGTGCTCGTGCGCAAAATGCTCCGCGGCTTCGAGGAGTCTGCGCCCGTAGCCGCGACGCTGGCAATCGGCACGAATGGCGACGCGACGCAGGGTGGCCACCGGGGTGCGCACGTCGATGCGAACGACGCCGACCGCGACATCCGCTGACCAGAAGATCAGCGGATGGTGGCCCGACCGATGCTCATCCGGGTGATTCGCGTCGTAGGTAGAGCCCTGCCCGCGCAGTTCGAACAGGACGTGTCGCCGAATCGCATGATAGACATCCCAATCGGCGTCCGAGGTGGGTGATTTCAGTTGCTCGACCGTGCGTGCTGGCTGCCTTACCGCGAAGTAGTGCGTCGCCGACTCGCCTGTCACCTGAAATCCATGCCGTTCATACAATGAGCGGACTGGGTTCACTTTCAAGAACTGCAGCCTGACCGGTGCGTCGGCTGCGTCCGCACGCGCCAGCACGCGACGCAGCAGCTCCGTCCCGAGCCCGCGGCTCTGGTGCTCCGGGAGCAAGTAGAACTCGCCGACGTAGAGGTGGTCATGATGGTCCACTACTTCCAGTGTTCCGATCGGCGTGCCATCGAGCTCGACAACATCTGGCCGATGCCGCGCCCAATCGGCTGCGTGATAGGCTTGTTGCGCAAGTTCATCCCATCCCCAAACCTGCGCGACATAGGCACCGAGCGCCGCGCGTTTCACGGCGAACGCGAAGGGCTGGTCGCGCGCGGTCGCTGGTCGAGTGACGAGAGGCATCAGGGACTGTTCGGCGCACCTCGTGCAGCCGCCCGCTGCCGCGCGGCGACTACGCGATAGCCGAGCAGCAGAGCGAACACGGCCAGGTAGACGACCGGGAAGAACGTATCCTTTTTCACCGCCCACAAATAGTGGATCGTCCCCGTGATCGCGGCGACGTACACCAAACGGTGCAGCGCGGCCCATCGCCTTCCCAACCGCCGCACCCAGCCCTTTGTCGACGTGAGCGCCAGCGGCGCCAGGATCAGCCACGTCGACATCCCGATGAGAATGTACCGGTGCTTCGCGATCTCGTGGCCCATGTCGCCCCATGCGAAGAACCAGTCGACGCCGGCCCACATGGACAAATGAACGGTAGCATAAAAGAACGTGAATAGCCCGAGCATCCGGCGATACTTCACCAGAAAGTTCCAGCCGAACGCCTTGCGGATCGGCGTGATCGAGAGCGTCACGGCAAGCAGCCGCAGCGTCCACAGCCCTGTCTCGATCTCCAGCTCGCGGATCGGGTTCGCGCCGAGCGCGTCGTGCGTGAACTTCCACGCAATCCAGGCGAGGGGCATGAGGGCCACGACGAACACGGCGGTCTTCTGCCATGAGAACCGAAAACCCCTGCCCGACTTCGCGCGACGACGAACCTCTCCCTCTCCCTCCCCCGCCCGCCTCTCGCGCGAACCGACCCCCGCGATACCAGCCTCGGTCAGAAGTTCTTCCTCAGGTCCATCCCGGCGTACATGCTCGCGACCTGGTCGGCGTAGCCGTTGAACATGAGCGTCTTGATACGACGGAACTGACCGATCCGGCGCTCGCTCGCCTGGGTCCATCGCGGGTGATCCACTTCGGGATTCACGTTGGCATAGAAGCCGTACTCGTTGGGATTCGCGATCTGCCACGTGTTGCGCGGCTGGTTCTCGACGAACGAGATGCGCGTGATCGCCTTGATGCCCTTGAAGCCGTACTTCCACGGCGTGATCAGCCGCAGCGGCGCGCCGTTCTGGTTCGGCAGCGTCTTTCCATAGAGGCCGGTCACCATGAGCGTGAGCGGGTTCGTCGCCTCATCCATCCGCAGACCTTCGACGTACGGCCAGGGCAAAACCCCTGAACGCTCGCCCGGCATTTGATCCGGCGCGAGCAGTGTCGTGAACTGCACGTACTTCGCGCTCGGCAGGGGCTCGAAGCGCTTGATCATCTCGGCCAGCGGGATTCCCTGCCACGGGATGATCATCGACCACGCTTCGACACACCGAAGGCGGTAGACGCGATCCTCGAGCTTGTACGGCTTGATGAGATCCTCGAAATGGTAGTCGGCGGGCTTCTTCACCAGGCCGTCCACCTTCACCGTCCACGGCTTTGTGCGAAAGTTCTTCGCGTTCGCCGCGGGGTCCTCTTTGTCCGTGCCGAACTCGTAATAGTTGTTGTAGTTCGTGATCTCTTCGAAGGTGTTCGGCTTATCGTCCTGGCGTCGCGCCGGCGCGATGGCCGATAGCAGGCGACCTGACGCCAGAATGCCGCCCGTGGCAATCCCCGCGGACGCGAGGAATCTCCGGCGGTTGAGGTACTGCTCCTCGGTCGTGATGTCGGACGACGCTATGTCGTTGGGCTTCTTGATGAGCATATAGGCTTGAATGGACGTGCAAAAACTACTGCGCCCCCCCGAATGTTGCCGAGGTCAGCCACGGAAAACGCTCCGCTGAGTTCGTACCCGATTGAGACCGGCGAGTGCCCGGTTGGCCATCGGCGGCGCTCATTCGGTAGTCAGGCGGTCCGGTTCCTGCCCTTTGGATTCCGCGATGCCGTCTTCACAGCAGGCCAAGGCTCGACGTGTGCTCGTCGAGCGATTCGGCCATCGCGAATTTCAGAAAGGTCAGTGGGAACCGATTCGTGCGGTTCTCGAGGGGCGCGACGCGCTCGTCGTCATGCCGACGGGAAGCGGCAAGTCGCTCATCTATCAACTGCCCGCGTTGATGCTGCCTGGACTCACGATCGTGGTGAGCCCGCTGATCGCGCTCATGAAGGATCAGCAGGACAAGCTCGCGGCGTGCGGGGTCGACGCGCTCGCCATGCACTCGCACTTGTCCGGCTCGCAGGCACGCGATCTCGCCGACCGCGTCGAGGCGGGAAGCGGCGAGATTCTCTATCTCACCCCGGAGCGCTTCAAGGACCGCGAGTTCTTCGAGCGACTGCTCACGCGCACCGTCAGCCTCTTCGTGATCGACGAGGCACATTGTGTGAGCCAGTGGGGCCACGACTTCCGCCCCGACTATCTCACGCTCGGTTCCGTCGTGGCGCGACTCGGGCGTCCTCCGATTCTCGCGCTCACCGCGACGGCCACGAAGGAAGTCCGCGACGACGTCGCACGACAGCTCGGCATGCAGGAGCCGCATGTCACGGTCACCGGCTTCGCGCGGCCGAACCTGCGCTTCGAGGTGAAGCGCACCGTCAACCAGGCCATGAAGGACGCCGAGTTGACGCGCCTGCTCGAGGAGAGCCCGGGTGTCGGCGTCGTGTACGTCGCGACGGTGCGAGAGGCCGAGCGGCTGCACGAGCAGTTCAAGGGGCAGTTCCCGATCGGCCTGTATCACGGCAAGATGGCCGGGCCGGACCGCAAGGAGATGCAGGACCGCTTCATGGCCGACGAGTTCAAGGCCATGATCGCGACGAATGCGTTCGGACTCGGCATCGACAAACCGGACCTCCGTTTTGTCATCCACTATCATTTCCCCGGCTCGGTGGAGTCGTACTACCAGGAGGCCGGGCGTGCCGGACGCGATGGACTCCCCGCGACGTGCACGCTCTTCTATAGGGTAGAGGACAGCCGGGTGCAGTCGTATTTCCTCGGCGGGAAATATCCCGACGTCGAGGAAGCGGCGAAGGTCGCGATCGTGCTCGAGCAGGTGCCATTCGAAGAGACGATTCTGCTCGACGACCTCGCCGACAAATCGGGCGTCGCGCGGCGCAAGGCGCGCATCGTTCTCGTCCTCCTCAAGCGTCACGGTCTCGTACGCGAATACCGCGGCGGCAGCTGGGAGCGGTTGCGCGACAAGTTGACGCAGGTGAACCTGAGCGCGGACCTTACCGACTACGAAGAACGCCGGATCCAGGACCGCGCCAAGCTCCGCGCGATGATCAACTACTGCCAGAGCGCCCAGTGTCGTACGCGCTTCATTCTCGAGTACTTCGGCGAGGACGTCGAGCCGGGCTGGGAATGCGGCAACTGCGACGCGTGCGACGGGGAGATGGCCGTAGTACGGCGACGTGTGTCCGTCGCGCAGGCGAGCGGTGATTTGGGTAATGGCGTTGGTCGCGATTTAATGCTCTGAAAGTCTCAGGTCCCTGGTCTCTGGTCCCAGGTGAACAGCACCGCCGTTTCAACCTGGGACCTGGGACCAGAGACCTCGGACCTGTCCAAGTTCCCATTTCGCCAAGCGCGATTAGTGCACACGGAGTCCTCCCGCCCGAATTATCATAAGCTGTGCTTTTCCGCCAATTCCTCCACAACTCGCTCCAGGCTTGGCTGACCGGCGCCGTCACGGCGGCGATCGTGTTCGTCGTCGCCCTACTCGTGCGACGCGTCCTCGTGTCGCGACTCGGAGCGCTCGCGGCGCGCACGACGAATCAGATCGACGACATGATCGTCGAGCTGATTCGAGAGACGCGAACGTGGGTGCTTCTCGTCGTCGCGCTTTTCGTCGGATTCGCGCAGCTCTCGATGAGCGCGCGCGCGGCGACGTACTTCCAGTCCGTCACGAAACTCGTCGTCCTGTGGCAAACCGCGGTGTGGGGCGCGGCCGCGGTCGGCTTCTGGGTGAAGTACTACCTCACACACCGCACGGCGACGCACGATCGCGCGAGCATCGCGATGGTCACGGCCATGGGCGTGGGCGCCAAAGTCGTCCTGTGGATCATGATCGGACTCACGGCGCTGCAGACCGTGTTCGGTCTCGCCGTCGCGCCGCTGATCACGGGACTGGGCGTCGGCGGCATCGCGCTCGCGCTCGCGGTGCAGAACGTCCTCGGCGACGTCCTCGCCGCGCTCGCCATCGTCTTCGACAAGCCGTTCGACGTCGGCGACACGATCGCGGTCGATACCATTGTCGGCGTGGTCGAGCACATCGGCCTCAAGACGACGCGCATTCGCAGCGTCAACGGCGAGCAGGTGATCGTCGGCAATGCCGATCTGCTGAAGAGCAAGCTGCGAAACCTGCGCCGCATGCACCAGCGACGGGTCGTGTTCAACCTCGACGTCACCTTCGATACTCCGCCTGACGTCCTGGCGCGTATTCCGCGAATCGTCGAAGAGATCGTGACGTCGCAGCAGCCGGTCCAGTTCGACCGCTCACACGTGGCGAGCTTTGGAGAATCCTTCGTTCGTATCGAGAACGTGTATTACGTCCTCGATCCAGATTACAAGAAGTTCATGGACATCCAACAGGCGATCAACATCGCGGTGTTGCGACGGTTCGCGTCGGAGAACGTGTCGTTCGCGTTCCCGAGCCGAACGGTCTACCATGAGGGGCCGCTCGCGAAGGATGTCGCGATGACGCAGCCGAAGGAGCTGTCATCCTGAGCTCGTCGTTGGTAGTTGGGCACTCTATCGGGACGCTCTGTTGAATTACCTGACGCAGAGAACGCAGAGGAGCAGAGGACGCGGAGGCCTAGGCGCTCACACCTTCCTGCGCCACGAGCCGGGTTTTCTTGGGTCCGGCCGCTCGGGATGCGTCTCGTGGCTTCCTGAGCGGGGGTTCCCAAGAAAGGTTCGTCCGGGCTCGTTGTGGAAGGAGTCGTGAGCGCGTGCCGCACCCCTCTGCGTTCCCTGCTCCTCTGCGTTCTCTGCGTCAGGTAGTTCAGCAGAGCCTCCCGATAGAGCGGCCCCGGACGCTCAGAACGATACCTCCTCGTCTGTCACCTCCGGGTAGCTCCTCGAAACGCGCGTGATCTCCTCCGCCTGCCCCACCGACATCGTCTCGTCCGGATCGAGACACCAGACACCGTCGAGCAACCCTTGCCGCCGCAGCACCTCATGAATGCCCGGGATGCACCCGCGGAAGCCGTGCGCCGCGTCGAACACCGCGGCGTTCGCGTCGGTCAGCGCCGCGCCGTGCGACAGGAGCGTCGGCTCGAACTCGCCCGTGACACGCGCGGCCTTGATCGCGGTCAACAGTGAAACCGCTCCACGCGTCCATACCGCCCATTGGCCGAGCAACCCACCGTCGATCCACCGCACGACCGTCGTCCCACCGACGTTCACGGGAAATGGCGTGAGCAGGTCGGCCACGATGTTGTCGTCGTTGCCCGTGTATAATGCGATATCGTCGCGCCCCGCTTCGACGACCGCGCGCACGACGTCGATCGTTTGATAGCGGTTGAATGGCGCGATCTTGATCGCCCACACGTTCGGGATCTCCGCGAACTCGCGCCAGAACGCGTACGACAACACGCGTCCGCCGACCGCCGGCTGGAGGTAGAAGCCGAACAACGGAATCACCTCGGCGATGATCCGGCAGTGATCCAGTAACTCGGCTTCGCTTTCCGTGCGCCAATCTCCGAGACTCAACAAGCCAGCGTCGTAACCAAGTGCGGCCGCGATATCCGCCTCGGTGCGCGCTTGGGCGGTGTGACCGCAGACACCCGCGATGAGCGCGAAGGGGCGATCCTTGCCGGCGAGCGCGCTACGCGCTTCATCCGCCGCCAGCTCGAGCACGGGACGATACAGCCCGACGCTCGAATCGCGAATCGCGAATTGCGTGGTGTGCACACCGACGGCGATGCCTCCCGCGCCGGCATCCATATAGTAGCGCGTGAGACCGCGCTGCCGGCCTTCGTCGAGCGTTCGCGACGACGTCAGCGCGAGCGGATGCGCCGGGATCACCTGGCCGGCGCGGAGATGCTCGCGAACGCTCACCCGCTCAGAACCGGCCATCGCGCGCCTCGAACTTTGTCGGCTTGCCGAGCAGCGGGCCCCCCCACTCGACCCAATCCGCAACCCACTCCTGCATGCGCGACGGATCGACTTCCGGTTCTCCGAAAATCGACGCCATCTGCGATGCGTTGCTGAGGAGCGCGTCGCGGCCTTCCGTGCCGGTGAATCGCGGCATCTTGCCGAAGCGCTCCCCGAACCACGTCGCGATTCGGCGGACCGAGAGCGTCGCCGTCCCCGTCACGTTCACGATGAACGGCGGTGACGCCGCACGCGGCAGGCATTCGATCGCGACACGGTTCGCGTCGCCCTGCCAGATCACGTTGACGTGCCCCATCGCGAGCGAGATCTCTTCGTCGCGGAGAACCCGCGACGCGATGTCCACCAGCACACCGTAGCGGAGATCGATCGCGTAGTTCAGCCGCACGATCGCGCTACGAGTGCCACGTCGTTCGGCGAAGAGCTCGAACATCCGCTCGCGTCCCACGCACGACGCCGCGTACTCCCCGACCGGGCCGAGCGTGTCCATCTCGCGCGCGCCGCCCGAGTCTACCGCCGTCAGTGGGTAGACGTTGCCGGTCGAGAACGCGACGATGCGCGACTCGGCGTATCGCTCGGCGCAGATCGCCGGAACGAGCGTGTTCATCCCCCACGTCATCTCCGGCGCGCCGGTCGTACCGAACTTTTGTCCGGCCATGAAGATCACGTTCGGCGCGTCCGGAAGCGCCCCGACGGCGGATCGATCGAGCAAGTCGCAGCGGATTGTCTCGACGCCAACGTCATTCAGCGCGCGCTGCGCCTCCTCCGACGACCACCGCGACACGGCGATCACGCGACAGGTCGCGCCACCCGCCGCATCGGCCGCCCGACGCGCCATGCGCGACAAGCTCGGCCCCATCTTCCCACCCGCCCCGAGAACGACGATGTCACCCGGACACGCCGCCAGCGCCGCGACGGTTTGGTCGCGCGGCTTGGAGAGGAGGTCCTCGAGCTCGGCTTCGTTCATGCCGCGGTCTGCGTCGCCCGCTCGGCGAAGCGCTTGATGCGCGCGACCATGGCGTTCAACCCGAACTCGCGCCCGGACAGGCCGATCCCTTCCATGATGTGGTGCACGAAGTCGGACGGGATGGCGAGCGTGGTCGACGGAGGCTGTTCGTTGATCGCCGAGAAGAGAATCGCCAGAAAGGCGGCGATCGTTGGGGACTGTCTAACGTTCAGGTCGGCATAGAAGTGCAGCTTGCCGTCGTGGAATTCCGGGAAGAGATCGACCCGGGTCTGACACTCGGGCACCGCGAAGCTGGCCCGATCGAGCTGGAGAAAGCGTTCGGGCACCGGTTCCAGCTTCTTGGAGTAGTGGACCAGCGCCTGCATCTTTTCTTCGCGCTCCATCGATCTGAACCGTGAGAGCACTCGCTCGATGGTCGGTGGGAGCGTTCCCGATGGCGTCGCGTCGCTCATTCATCGGATACAAGTGAGAGCCGTACGCGGCGTCAAGCCAACACCCGATTCACCGGAGAAAGACGAAATGCCGACACGCACGGCGAGCGCGAAGTGGGAGGGCGGCCTCAAAGGAGGCAAGGGCAGCTTCAAGGGCGCGACCGGGTTGGGCGGTCAATACAGTTTCAGCTCACGATTCGAGGAGGGGCCGGGCTCGAATCCGGAAGAGCTCCTCGCCGCCGCCGAAGCGGCGTGCTTCAGCATGGCGTTGAGCGCTAACCTCGAGAAGAACGGTACCCCACCGACCAGTGTCGACACGACCGCGCGCTGCACGATCGAGAAGGTGAACGACGCGAACACGATCACGCGGATCGACCTCGAGGTCCGCGCCGTCGTGCCGAATCTCGATCAGGACTCACTCCAGCGTCTCGCCAATCAAACCGCCGAGACCTGCCCAGTGTCTCGTGCACTTCGCGGCAACGTTCAGATCACCGCGAAAGCAAAGCTGTCATCCTGAGGGCGCAAAGCGCCCGAGGGATCTATCATCCTTACCCGGTAACTAGACCGAGACAATAGATCCCTCGCTCGCTGCGCTCGCTCAGGATGACTCTTGCTCCCGACCGCCTTCGGCGCCAGCCTTAGCGGCTCCTCCTCTCTCAAACAACAATGTCCAACGTCACCTGGTATTCGTGGGACCAGATGCCGCGTGAAGCGGTATCGCCCATGCTCGATCGGAAGTTCATCACCGGCAACCGGATGATGCTCGCTCACGTGTATCTCAAAAAGGGCTGCGTCGTGCCGAGGCATCAACACGAAAACGAGCAGCTCACGTATATCCTCGAGGGCGCGCTCAAATTCTGGATCGGAGAAGACGAATCGCAGGAAGTGATCGTTCGCGCGGGCGAGGTACTGCACATCCCGTCGAACGTGTTTCACAAAGCAGAGGCACTCGAGGATACGCTCGACGTCGACATCTTCGATCCGCCGCGCCAGGACTGGTTGAACAAGACGGACGCCTATCTAAGGAAATAGCCCGTGGATTTGGGACTGCGCGGCAAAGTCGCGCTCGTCGCGGCATCGAGCAAAGGACTTGGACTCGCCACCGCGCGCGAGCTGGCTGCCGAGGGCGCGTCGCTGGCCATGTGCGCGCGCGGTGAGGCTGCGCTCGAGGCTGCGCGACGCGACATCGCGAAGGAGACAGGTGCCGACGCCATCGCGATCGCGGCGGACGTTTCGACGACGGCAGGCGTCGAACAGGTCACCCGCGCCGCGCTCGAGCGGTTCGGCCATGTGGACATACTCGTCATCAACGCCGGTGGTCCGCCTGCCGGCACGTTCGACAAACACGACTGGAAGGCGTGGCAGGCCGCCGTGGACCTCACGCTGCGCAGCGCTGTGGAGCTTACGCGTGCTGTCCTCCCGGGAATGCGCGAGCGGCGCTGGGGACGGATCCTCGCCATCAATTCCATCGCCGCGAAGCAGCCGGTCGACAACCTCATGCTGTCGAACAGCATTCGTGCGGCGGTGACGGGGTTCTTGCGCACTCTCGCCAGTGAGGTGGCGACCGATGGAATCACGGTGAACACGATTCTTCCGGGCTATACGCGGACGGAGCGCGTTGAGCAGCTCACCGCCGCCAATGCGCGGAAGGAGGGCGTCGATGAAAAGGAGATCCTCAGCCGCCTGGAGCGTGAGATCCCGATGCGCCGCCTCGGCGAACCGCGCGAGTTCGGCGCGCTCGCCGCGTTCCTTTGCTCGGACCGGGCGAGCTACATCACGGCGCAGTCGATCGCCGTGGACGGTGGCTGGATCAAAGGACTCTTATGACGCGAAGTAGGGCGCGGTCCATCCCGCGCCCGCCGGCTGCTCGAAGTCCGAGCGCCAGGCCTTCGCGGCCGTCACACTGACGTCGAACACTGGCGTCTCACCGCGCACTTCCCCGGCCTTGATCCGCTCGATGAATTCGTCGCGGGTCGCCGCGCGAATCTCCGAGCCGGCGCGATAGAAGACACGCCCGCCGCCGACGAGACGCGAGCCGATCGTCCGCTCGAGCTGTTGGAGTGTGCGAAAGAGCCCGTCGATCGAACACCCGGACGCATTCTCGGCCTCGACGTCCACGCCGATGGCGAGGAATCGATCGTCACGCCACTCTCGCGCGCAGCGCAACGGCATCCCGTGCGCCTTCCACTGCGAAAGAAACTGATCGACGGCCGCGAGCAGCGTGTCCGCGGCTGCTCCGGTCAGCTCGCGATCACTCGCGAATACCCAGACCCGCGCCGAGTCCGGCAGCGAGGTGAATGAGACAATGGCCATGCCTGAAAACTAGACGCGAGACAGACCCGCCGGCTTACAGCGTCGCCTGTCCCGTGTCGCGTGCCTCGCGTCGGCGTATCTCCGGAGTACTCGGCCGCCCAAACCGGCGATCGACCTCGGCGATGAGCGTGGCCGGCGAAACCGGCTTGGCGAGGTAGCCATCGCAGCCCGCTTCCATCGAGCGACGCTCGTCGCCGGGGAGGACGTGCGCCGTCACCGCGATGATCGGGATGTGGCGCGTCAGTGGATCGGCCTTGAGCACGATCGTCGCTTCCCAGCCGTCGACGTCCGGAATCGAAATGTCCATCAGGATCAGGTCCGGCCCGCGCGTGCGCGCCTGGTTGATTCCCTGCGTGCCCGACACGGCTTCGATGACTTCGTAGCCCACGTGACGGAGCGCGGTTGCGTAGATGAACCGGTTGTCCTCGTTATCCTCGACGAGCAACACGGTCTTGAGTTCGTTTGGCATCGTGTTTACAAGTCCGCCGAGAGGGGGGAGGAAGGGTGGCCGAACCTGAGACCCGCCGTCGGGAGCCCGGGTCCAAGATACGGTTCATCGAGACGTCGGCAATAGCGGACCCATGCGGGTCCGAGAGTCCCCTACAAAGGATCCTGAACATCATGCCCTGGAACGTTTTGGGCTGAGGCGTCATTATCATAGGGAATGCGACGAACCCCGTGGTTCCGCGCTTTGGCGACTTGTCTCGCCGTCTGGTTCCCGCTGGTCGTCGGGGAGCCGGGCGTTCTGCAGTCGTGCCCAATGCACGGCGGCGCCGTCGCAACGACGACGAGCACGGCTCCGGCGGCCCATTCGCATCACGCGGCCGCGAGCGCCGAGGTAAGTCACGGTAGCCACGCGCCCGCGAGTGCTCCGTCCCACGGTCACCATGCTTGTAGTTGCATCGGAGCCTGCGCGGGCAGCGCGGCGGTCGCACTGACCACGTCGGCCCCCGAGCTTCCGGCGGTCACCGTCGCCTACCGTCCCGCCTCGATCCTTCCGAGCGGCGAGCGCCTCGCTCGACCCGCTCCGTCGTTCTCCCGGCCCTATACGACCGGACCGCCGCGCGCCTGACGCGCGGCCTTTCCTCGCGAGTCAACGACTCGCTCGGCGCGATCGGCGTTTGCCGATCCGTGTGAATTACCCGGGGACAGGTCGCAGAAGCTGAGCTGTTTGCTCGCTCCGACTTTCGACCCAGACGCGCTCTGCGTGCGTCGTTCACAAACGCCGAACTTCAAAATGTCTCGACAATTGTTCCACCAGCGGCCATTTGTTCGACTCTTGGCCGTCCTCGCGACGGCAATCGCGCTGTGGCCTTCCCGCGCCGCCGCGCAAGCCACCACGCCCGCCGACACGACGATGCGCTCGCTGACCGCTGTCGTCGTCTCCGCGACGCGGGCGAGCACCACGCTGGAGCGCGTGCCGCTGCACGCGACCGTCGTGTCGCGGGCCGAGATCCTCAAGTCGCCCGCTCAGACCCTCGATCAACTACTGCGCGACATCCCGGGGATGAACCTCCCCGGGGCGCCGTATTACACGACCGATCCCACCGGTCAGCAGACGAAGATGCGCGGCGTGACGAACAGCAAGGTCTTGATGCTGGTGGACGGCATCCCCGTCCACGATCCGTTCTACAGCACGACGCAATGGTTCAAGATCCCACTCTCGTCGATCGAACGCGTCGAGGTCCTACGCGGTGGGAGCTCGAGTCTGTGGGGGAATCTCGCCGTCGCCGGCGTCGTCAACATCGTGACGCGCAAACCGATCGACGAGACGGCGCAGGCGGACATCAGCTACCAGTCGATGAACACGACGGTGGCGTCGCTCTCCAAAAATCTGGCGTTCGCCAACGGAATCTCGATGCGCCTGAGCGGCGACGCCCTGCGCACCGACGGTTACCAAACAACGCCGGATGCGTTTCTCAACACGGTGCCGGGTAAGACCGCGTCCTCGGCGACGAACCAAAACGCTCAGGTCTCGCTCTACTACACCCCGGCCGGTTCTTTCACCGGATTCCTGCGCGCCGGATATCACCGCTCGAACGAAGACGTGGGCGGCTATCAGTATGGAGCGAACCTCCAGAAGGGCCCCGACGCCGCCGCCGGCTTCACGAAGTTCCTCGGCGAGAATGCGCGCGCCGACGTTCGCGCCTGGGGGCAGTACGTGAGCTTCGACAAGTCGAATGGCGCCGGGTGCTATCTGGCGTCCGCGACGAACTGCAACACGACGGCCACCAACTCGCCGCTCGTCCAGTACGCGAACTCGCACGACGATAACCCGTATCGCGAGCTCGGTGCGTCGGGGGTGCTGTCGTCGGTGGGAGCCGTTGGTCCGCTTGCCAGCGCGCAGGCCGGCGTCGACTTCCGCAGCGTCGGCGGCGAGGACCGCGCGACGACCTACAATCGCCCCACGACGTCGAGCGTGTCGAGCGCGACGATCAATCGAACCAACTTCGGACGCGGCACCCAGCGCTTCGGCGGCCTCTTCGCGCAGGCGAAAGTCTCTCCCGTCGATCGGTTCGAGGCGACCGTCAGCCTCCGCTACGACTATTGGACGAACACCGGCGGCATCGCGCAGATGACGAAGTACACGAACGGCGCGGCTGGAGCGACGTCGGGTGGTTCGATCGCCGATTCGCACGAGACGTCGTTCGATCCGAGCGTCTCGGCGCGCCTCGATGTGGCGAAGGGCCTCTCGCTGCGCGGCGCGGCATACAAGTCGTTCCGAGCGCCGGGGCTCAACAATCTGTATCGGTCGTTCTCGTCGACGACGTCGATCACGATCGCGAACGCGTTGCTCGAGCCGGAACGATTGAAAGGCGGCGAGGTCGGCGCCGACTGGCGAACGAAGTCGCTCGACGTCGGCGCGACCTGGTTCCAGTACAACACCAGCGGGTTGATCGCGTCATACAAGATCCCGAACGCCCAAGCGGCGCCGGCGGCGGTCGTCGCCATCTGCGGCGCCACGCTGGCGAACTGCCCCGCGACTGTGAACTTCAACACCAACGGTCAGGACGCCATCTCGCGCGGCCTAGAGCTCAGTGGGGCGTGGCGCGTAGCGCCACGCCTTTCCATAGACGGCGGCTACACCTACACGGACAGTCACTACTCGTCCGCGACCACCGGCGATCCGATCGACGCGCAGCTCGGCGCCGTGCCGAAGCACCTCGAGACGTTGGGTACAACCTGGCGCCTCACGTCGAAATGGAACGCGTTCGTCGGGGCGCGTCACAACGACGCGATGTTCCTCGACGTGAACCACACGATCTATCAGCCGGCGTTCACGCTCGTGAACGCGAGCACGTCGTACCGCGCCACGGAGCGCGTCGAAGTCTACGGCTCGGTCAACAACGCGACCGACGTCAAGTACGCCGACAATGGCACGACCAGCGCGGCGGGCCAAATCCTTGGCCTGCACCGCTCGTTCTCGAGCGGGCTCCGCCTGCGCTTCTAACGAGAGAGCTATGACACACGGAATTCGAACGGCGAGAGCAGCCGCGATTGTGATTCTCGCTGCGTGCGCAAAACGCGGTACCCCGTCGATTCAGCTCGGCGAATCGGCGGTGCTCAGCGCGCCGACGGCGGTCGGCACGGCGCCGATGGTGGCTGTCGGACCGGGAGGGACTCAGGCGGTGGCCTGGGTCTCCGCGCCGAACGGGGGCACGGACGGTCGGTTGTATGTCTCCGTGAACGGCAGCGCCCCCGCGGAGATTCGTGATTCGCTCGGCCCGGTGCAGGCGCACGGCGAAGCGCCGCCCAAAATTTCGTTCGGGCCGAGCGGCGCGCTCTACGCCGTGTACACGGTCGGGAAGGAAGTCCCGGACGAACGATTCCCGCTCTCCGCGTTGCGCATCGTCACCTCGACCGACAACGGGAAGAGTTGGAGCTCGCCGATCACCGTCACCGACGGCGCGGTGTTTGGATCGCACAGCTTCCACGCGCTGCACGTCGCGCCGAACGGCGACGTGTACGTGTCGTGGCTTGGCAAACCGGAAAAGGACGCGACGATGGCCGAGCACGCGTCGATGCCCGAAATGAAGATGGTCTCGATGCAACAAGGGAATCCGCACGCTGCCCACGGCGTGTCGACGTCGTGGATCACGCGCTCGACGGACGGCGGAAAGACCTGGTCGCCGCGAGCGCGCGTCGACATGGGCGAAGCATGCCCGTGCTGCCGGACGTCGCTCGCCACTGGGGCGGACGGATCGCTCTACATGGCGTGGCGCCACATCTATCCTGGCAGCATTCGCGACATCGTCGTCGCGCGCTCGAACGATCAGGGCGCGACGTGGAGCCAGCCGGTGCGCGTCCACGAGGACGATTGGAAATTCGACGCCTGCCCGCACGCCGGTCCAGCCATCGCGACCGACGCGCGCGGCACGCTGCACGTGACGTGGTGGACGGGCAAGGACGGCAACGCCGGCGTCTTTTACGCACAATCGACCGACGGCGGCAAGACGTTCGGTGAAGCGATCGCCCTCGGCACCGCGCAGTACTCACGGCCGGCGCACGTGCAGCTTTCGCTCGCCGACAGCAACCGTGTGATCGTCGTGTGGGACGACGGCACAAAGCAGACGCCGCGCGTCGTCGCGCGCGTCTCGAATGACGGTGGTCTTCACTTCGGCGACCCCGTGCCATTCAGTGACGTCGGACGCGCGGCGTCGTTCCCCGTCCTCGCCGTGACCCACGACTCGATCGCCGTCGCGTGGTCCGAAGAGAGCGAAGCGGTCGCACGGAAAGCCGAGGCCGAGGCCAAGAATGCCATGGACCCGAAAGCACCGAAGGGACTCGAGGCCATTGGCCAGGCCCAAGTGCTGGTGCGCCGCGGCATACTTCGATGAGAAAGCCGGTTCTCGCCGTTCTCGTCGCGGTTTTGGGAGGGGGAGCGGCGTGCGGGAAACCGCGGAGTGAGGGAGCGGCGTTTCAGCCGCTCGTGGTCGGTGCGCCCGTTCCCGCTTACGCCGCCACGACGTTGGCCGGCGACACGGTGCGCGTCGGTGGCAATGAAGAGCCGACGGTGCTCAACGTCTGGGCGACATGGTGCGTCGCCTGCCAGGAAGAGATGGCCGCTCTCGATTCCCTCTCGCGCGAATTTAAATCACGCGGCGTCCGCGTCATCGGGGTGAGCGTCGACGAAGGCGAAACCGAGCGCGTTCGCCGCTTCGCCGCCACCAGCCACCTCGGGTTCACCATCGCCCACGATCCCGCGGCGTCCATCGAGCAATCGTACCAGGTCGTCGGCGTGCCGACGACGTTCGTGATCGGACGCGACGGAAAGCTGTTGTGGAAGCGAACGGGGAATATCGTGGATGTGATCGGCGATGTTCGGGGCGCAGTGGAGCGGGCGATCGGCAAGTAGGCGGTGGGCGGTGGGCGGTGGACGGTGGGCGAGAGACGCAGTCACCGCCCATCGCCCATCCCCCATCGCCGGTCTTACGGCTTCCCCAGCTGCAACAACGGCATCGCCCCACCTGCCACCTGCGGCATCTTCCCGTCCCACTTCTTCGCCATCTCGTACTGCACGAGATTCGCCGTCACGCTCCGCGACAGCAGCTCGTTCGCTTTGGCCTGAGCTTCTGCTTCGGCGAGAATCGCCTTGGCATGACCCATGGCCTTGATCGAGTCGCCTTGCGCCTGGAACGTGTTCTTCTGCAACTCGTTCTGCGACGTCAGCGCCTGCTGCTGCATCACGTTCTTTTGATTGATCGCCTCGATCACCGCCGGCGGCGCGCGCAGCTCGTTGATCGTGAACTGCTTCACGACGATGCCGTACTGGGCGAGCCGCTGCGACAACAGCATCTGCGTCTGGTTCACTGCCTCGGCCTTCTTCGGCCCGATCACGGCCGCGATCTCCTCGTTGCCGATCACTTCCTGCAGCGCCTGACGAATCGACTGCTTCACGTAGCCGTGCTGGATCGCCTGGATGTCGCGCCGGAAGGTGCTGTACAGATTCGGCGTCTTGTCCGGATCCAGCTCGAAGCTCATCGACACGTCGAGCGAGATGGGCTGCCCTTCCTTGCTGTTGACGTTGATCTCGTCGTTGAGCGACGACCCTTCGGTCGACGCCTTCGTGAGAACCAACGTCTGCATGAACACCGGATACTCCTCGATCCCCGTCGTCAACGGATTGCGCATGTGGAGCCCCGGGCCGAGCGGCACTTTGTCGACGCCGCCGCCCGCGCGATGAATCACGATACCGACGTAACCAGGGTTGACGTAGGTGACGGTCGTCGGCAGCAGCACGAGCACGACGATGAGGCCAACGATCAGCCCGACCACGCGTCGAATCTTCCGGCCCAAGCCACTATCCGGCATTGGAGCGAAGCCTATAGACGAGAGGCGGTCGCCAATCGAGCTACCCATTTGCAATCTCCTTGTAACAATCGGGGCACAACGTTTCCCCGCTGGTGAGGCGTACCAGATCCGAGGCGGCGCGCGGGCCATGAATAGGGCACACCAGGTCGGCCGCGCGATCGATTCGCCTCCGGTTCCGCGTCTGGCGGAGCCGAACACCGACCGGTGTGAAGTGCACGATCACCAAGTAGAAGAGGGTGCCTACTGCCGCGACCAGCGCGACGAACAGGACACCCTCGAGAATGATTTCGCTCATATGCTTCGATGACAGATAACGCGGGTGACGAGCGGGTAGTTTCAAGGGGCTGCAAGCCCATATGGGTGGCCGAGATAGATAGGCAGCCACGGCAGCGCGGCTTGCGGACGCCTCACGAGGCTGTCATCCTGAGCGAAGCGAAGGACCTACCGTCCGTATCTAGTTGCCCGCCAAGGACAGTAGGTCCTTCGTCGCTACGCTCCTCAGGATGACAACGCCTCCCCAACAACCATGTCTGACACCGCAGTCGATCGCCGCGCCTTCATGGCGTACTTCAGCAGCATCGGGCTTGGCACCACGCTTCTCCCCGGCGTCCTGTGGGGTCAGGCCGCCCAGCAACAGGCTTCAGAGATCTCGAAAGAGATGATCGCCGACGCCGAAGCGATCGCCGGCCTGTCCTTTACCGACGAACAGCGCGCGGGGATCGCGCAGGGTCTGCGCGGCCTCAAGTCGGCGACGCAGGCCTTGCACAAGGAACCGCTCGACATGAGCGTCTTCCCGTCGATCGTGTTCGAGCCCGTTCCGCCGGGCAAGAAGCTCGCGCCCAAAGCGAAGGCGCCGATGCAGCGCAGCCGCGTGCCCATCATCGCGCGCCCGGGCAGCCTCGACGAGCTGGCGTACCAGCCGGTGACCGTGCTCTCGGACATGGTGCGCACACGCAAGGTGAAGCCGTCCGAGCTCACCGAGATGTATCTCTCGCGACTCAAGCGCTACGACCCGCGGCTCCATTTCGTCATCACGTTGACCGAGGAACGCGCCCGGAAACAGGCCCGCGATCTGGATGCCGAGATCGCTCGTGGTCACTATCGCGGGCCTCTGCACGGCATTCCCTGGGGCGCGAAAGACCTGCTCGCCGTGAAGGGCTATCCGACGACGTGGGGCGCCCTGCCCTACAAGGATCAGGTCTTCGACTACGACGCCACCGTCGTGAAACGTCTCGACGACGCCGGCGCGGTGCTCGTCGCCAAGCTCACGCTCGGCGCGCTGGCGCAAGGCGACGTCTGGTACGGAGAGCGCACGCGCAACCCGTGGAATCCCGCGACGGGCTCCAGTGGCTCATCGGCCGGCCCGGCGTCGGCAACGGCAGCCGGGTGCGTCGGCTTCTCGATCGGATCCGAGACCAATGGCTCGATCACGTCGCCGGCGCGCACGTGCGGCGTGAGCGGCTTCCGGCCGACGTTCGGCCGCGTTCCGCGCACCGGTGCCATGGCGCTCTCGTGGACCACCGACAAGCTCGGCCCGATCTGTCGGAGCGCCGAGGACGCCGCACTCGTCTTCGCGGCCATCCAGGGCCCCGACGGATACGACTATTCGGTGAAGGAATACCCATTCAACTGGAACGCTTCGATCAAGCCGTCGCAGCTTCGCATCGGCTACTTCAAGACCAGCGGCCAGCGCAACCTGTTCGAGCGCCGCGACGCCGAGGGCAACACGGTGCCCAATGCCGAAGCGCTCAACTTCATGAAAGTTCTCGAATCACTTGGCGCGAAGGTTGTCGAGGTGGAGGACCCGACGCCGAGCAGCGGCTTTCTCGACGACCTGATCCTGCACGCCGAAGCCGGTGCGGCGTTTCAGCAGCCGACGCTCGTCAGCCAACTCGACGTCATGATGCGCGGCAAGACGGAATTCCCGAGCACGTGGCCCGACTACTTCCGCGCCGCCCAGTTCTATCCGGCGACGGACTACGTGAACGCCAATCGCGCGCGCACGTTGCTCTGCCAGAAGTGGTGGGACCTGTTCGAGAAATACGACGTGATCTTCTCGCCGGCGGAGAACACATCGGTCACGAACGTCGTCGGCACCCCGTCGATCGTCGTGCCGACCGGGTTCGCGATCCCTCAGCCCTTCCAGGGCCGCGGCGGCCCCGGGGGCGGTGGGGGTGGCGGGGGTGGCAGAGGTGACACCACTCGCACGGCGGCACCAGCACCTCCGCCGGCGCCGGTCGTTCCGCTCCCCACGTCGATGTACATCATGGGCCCGATCTTCCAGGACGAGAAAGTCCTGGCCGTCGCACACGCCTTCCAGACGGCGACCGACTTCCACAAGAAGCGCCCGCCGCAGTTTTAGAGACGGGCGGCGATGGGCGATGGGCGATGGGCGGCGGCCGGCGGGAGACGACCTTTTTGAAGTCGGGAACCGGTCGCTCAACGCGCGGGATTCGATCGGATCGTGCGTCGCGAATGCGTTGAAGCCTTTGCCGCCGCCAGTCGCCGGGCGCCCATCGCCCATCGCCCATCGCCCATCGCCCATCGCCGGCTTTTACAAAAGTCCTACACCGCCGAAAAAACACTTCGCCAGGTCTTGGTGTCTAATGGACGTACGCGGTGACGAAACACTTTTGCCGCGGCGCCGGTAGTACACGTACGCCCCGAACCCTCCCATCGATGAACGCAAGGCCGGCACGGACCCGAGAAGCGAGCCCAGCACCAGCCTTCCGCGCCATCAGTGGTGCCCCGAGGGTGGGCGACTCGATCGCACAGACAAGCGAGTACAGCATTTACGGCCTCACCCGCGACGTCGACCAGGCGCTCATCCGCGAGCGTCGAGTCGGTTTTGCGGCGGTGTTGTTCATCTCGGCGACCGTGATCGCGGTCCTGTACTCCCTCGAGCGGTACCTCTACAGCCGCTGGGTGGGCGAGCCGATATCGCTGCGAAGCGTCCTTCCAGCCGAGCTGATTTTCACCTACGCGGGGGCGCTGCTCGCTCCGCTCGTCATGCGGCTCGCACAGCGATTCCCGCTGCGAGGCAGCGAGGTCAACCGGAATCTCGCCGTTCATGCCGTGGCGATGACCGCGTTCGTGTTCGTTCACGTAACGCTGTTCTCCGTCGCCACGGTGTTGCTCGCGCCTGGAACGAACCTGGCGACCTTGCCGGGCGTCCTCGGCCGGTCGCTGCTTTCGTGGACCGTGTTCGACGCGATCGTTTACTGCGCGCTCGTCACGGTCAACCACGCCGTGATCTACTACCGCGTGTCGAAGGATCGCGCGCTGCGCGCGTCCCAGCTCGAGGCCAGCCTCGCGCAGGCGCAGCTGCAAATGCTGCGTATGCAGCTCCAGCCGCACTTCCTCTTCAACACCCTCCACTCGATCTCGGCGCTCATGCACAAGGACGTGCGACGCGCCGACTCGATGGTCGCCGCCTTGAGCGATCTGCTTCGCATGTCGCTCCAGAACATCGGCGCGCAGGAAGTGGCGCTGCAATCGGAGCTGGACTTCCTGCAGCGCTACGTGGAGATCATGCGCCTGCGCTTCGGCGAGCGTCTTCGCGTGTCGATCGACATCGACCCCGAGACGCGCGACGCGCGCGTGCCGAACTTGTTCTTTCAGCCCCTCGTCGAAAACTCCTTCCGTCATGGTTTCGGCGACCTCGGCCAGGGCTCGATCACGATCACCGTCGTGCGCGACGGTGACATGTTGCGCTGCGACGTCGTGGACGACGGCCGCGGGCTGCGAATGGGCCACAAGGAAGGCGTCGGTCTCGCGACGACGCGCCAACGTTTGGCCCATCTCTATGGCGACAACAACTTCGTGTTCACCATGCGTGGCGCTCCCAATGAAGGGGTCCACGTGACCGTAGTCATTCCCTTCAATCACCCCGAGCGGATGGCGGCAGACTGATGACTGACCAAAGGAAGATTCGTACGCTGGTCGTGGATGACGAAGAGCTGGCGCGCGACCGCATCCAGTCCCTGCTCGCCGAGCAGCCGGATGTCGAGATCGTCGGCGTATGCACCGACGGTCCGAGCGCCGTCGAGACGATCGACAAGACGCAACCCGACCTCGTGTTCCTCGACGTGCAGATGCCCGGCATGGACGGCTTCGAGGTGATCGACAACATCGACAAGAACCACGCGCCGGCGGTGGTGTTCGTCACCGCGCACGACGCGCACGCCCTGCGCGCGTTCGAGATTCACGCGCTCGACTTCCTGCTCAAGCCGTTCGATCAGACGCGCTTCGAGAAGGCGCTCGATCGCGCCCGCGGGCTTCTCAACCGCGATCGCGCCGGCGGCCTCGATCCGCGCCTTGTCTCGCTGCTCGAGGAACTCCACGAGGAGCGGAAGTACTCCGAGCGGCTGATCGTGAAGTCGGGCGGTCGCGTCTTCTTCGTGCGAACGGAGGAGATCGATTGGGTCGAGGCGTCTGGCAACTACGTGAAGATTCACACGAAAAACGACGCCCACCTGCTCCGCGAGAGCATGAAGAACATGGAGGCGCGGCTCGACCCCAAGACGTTCGTCCGCATCCATCGCTCGGCGATCGTGAACATCGATCGCATCAAGGAGCTCGAGCCGTGGTTCCACGGCGAGTACATCGTCATCATGCGCGACGGCACCCGTCTCACCGCGAGCCGTGTGTTCAGCGATCGGTTGAGCGCCGCTATCGCATAGCTGGCGCCGCGAGACGGGCTGTCATCCTCCGGGTGCGGAGCGCCCGGAGGATCTACCGTCTGGTTGTAGTTACAGGTTGAGGGGGCGGGTTGTCATCCTCCGGGTGCGGAGCGCCCGGAGGATCTACTGTCCGGTTGTAGTTACAGGTTGAGGGGAGTAGATCCCCCGCTCGCTCCGCTCGCGGAGGATGACTGCAGTTCACGGCGAAGCGCCGCATCGAGCGTCGGAAGCTCGAATCGGAATCCGGCTTCGTTCAGCCGCCTTGGAATCAACCGCTGGCTCGCGAGCGCCGTGTCTTCCACCATCTGGCCGAGCGCCAATTTGAGCGCGAACGCGGGAACCACGGTGAATGTCGGCCGGCCGAGTACGCGGCCTAGCGTATCTGTGAACTCCGCGTTGGTCACCGGGTTTGGCGCGACGACGTTCACTGGGCCGGCAAGCGCTTCGTTCTCGATCATGAAGCGCAACGCGCCAACGACGTCGGTGAGTGCGATCCAACTCATCCACTGACCACCACCCCCGAACTTCCCACCTAACCCGAGACGAAACGGCAGCAGAATCTTCGCCAGCATGCCGCCGTCGCGGCCCAGCACGAGCCCAGTGCGTGAAAACGCGACCCGCACGCCCGCGTCTGAAGCGGGTCTCGCCGCGGATTCCCACTCTTTGCACACGGATGCGAGAAAGTCGTCGCCCAACGAGGCGGTTTCGTCGGTCGGGTCGTCGCGGTGTGTACCGTAGATGCCCATAGCCGACCCGCTGACGAGCACGCGCGGCCGGGGGTTTGACTTGGCGATCGTCCGCGCCAACAGTGTCGTCGCCTGAATGCGACTGTCGCGGATGCGCCGGCGTGCGCCCGTCGTCCACCGCTGCGACAGATTCTCGCCGGCGAGATTCACGACCGCCGTCACGCCCTCCATCGCACGCGGGTCGATCTCGCCGCGGTCGGGATGCCACGAGACCTCATCGGCGCGCGACGCCAGGCGACGCACCAAACGTTTCACTTCGCGGTTTTCAGACCGCAACGAGCGAACGAGTGCCGAGCCAATCAGGCCGCTGGCGCCTGAGACGAGAATCATGGGCGAGCTGAGAGCTATCCAGCTCGCGGCTTTTTAGCTACCCAAGATCTCCGCGCACCACGATCCGTCGCGCCACGACGTCCGCAACGGCCGGCGTTTGATAGAATCCGCTGTCGACACGCGCGCGGATTACTTCGTCGGGTATCCGAGCCCCGGTCAGGCGCACTTCACGTTCCACGGGCGCGTCCTGTTGACGCTCCGGCGCGGATTCTCGCCGAGTGCGAGTTATTTTGTCTGGTAGTCGTTCCTGCACGATCCTTCCTCCCTGCGGCGTAGCCGGTTCCGCCCTTCCCCGGGTTGCCCCAACGACGCTCCGCGCGTCCTCCGAGAAGTATCGGCTCCAGCCTTTTCGGGCTTGAGAGCCGCGCCTGAATTAGACCCCATGGCAAGGATTCTTTGTCTCGACGATGAGCCGGCTGTCGGCTTAATTCTCCAGGATACGCTGGAGCGTGTCGGCCACGAGGCCGTCCCGGCGCATAATGTCCCGCAGGCGCTTCAGGCGTTGGCCGTCGGCGGCATCGACCTGATCATCTCGGATTATCGGATGCCGGGGCTGAGCGGCCTGGAGTTTCTGGGCCTGCTCCGCCAGCAAGGCTACGATACGCCGCTCATCATGCTGACGGGCTACGCCAGCATCGAGCACGCGGTCGCGGCCATCAAGGCCGGCGCCGTGGACTACATCACGAAGCCCGTCCAGCCCGAGCAGCTCGAGCTGTCGGTGAATCAGGCGCTCGAAGTCGTGCGGCTTCGCCGCGAGAACGAGCGACTCCGCCGTGAAGTGATGCAGTTCCGCAACGAGCGACAGGTGATCGGCGAGAGCGCCGCCGTGCGACGTGTGCTGCAAACCGTCGCCACCGCCGCGCCGACGCGCGCCACCGTTCTCCTCGAGGGCGAATCCGGCACGGGTAAGGAACTGTTCGCGCGCACGATCCACGTGCAGAGCGAGCGCCGCGACGGTCCGTTCATTCAGCTGAATTGCGCCGCTCTCCCGGAGGGTCTCGTCGAGAGCGCGTTGTTCGGCCACGAGAAGGGCGCTTTCACCGGCGCGATCAAGCGCGTCGAAGGCGCGTTCGAACGGGCGGACGGCGGCACGTTGCTGCTCGACGAGATCTCCGAGATGCGCCTCGACCTTCAGGCGAAGCTGCTTCGCGTGCTCCAGGAGCAGGAGTTCGAGCGCGTCGGCGGCTCGACGCCGATCAAGGTCGACGTCCGCATCGTCGCCACTACCAACCGCGATCTCGCCGCGCACGCGGCGGCCGGGCATTTCCGACAGGATCTCTTCTATCGCCTGAGCGTGATCCCGATTCGCCTACCGGCTTTGCGTGAGCGCCGTGAGGACATTCCTCTCCTCGCCCACCGTTTCGCCACGCAATACGCGAACGAGATCGGCAAACCGATCACCGGCATCGCGCCGCAGGCGCTCGAGCTGCTGCAGGGCTATGACTGGCCCGGCAACGTGCGCGAGCTGCAACATGCGGTGGAGCGCGCGGTGATCCTGAGCGGCGATCCGGTCATCCCCGCGCATGCCTTCGACGCCCGGCGATTCAGTCTCACCGGTGCCTGGCGCGAGCAGCCCTCACTGGTCGATTATTATCCGGCGAACGGGGGCGGGGCCGGGAACGGCAACGGCAAGGCCCCGAGCGCGAACGGGGCAACAGACAAAGCGGTCGTTCTCACATCGCTGAACGTGGACGAGGCCGAGGCGAGGCTCATCGAACGTGCGCTCGAGGTCTCCGGCGGCAATCGAACGCGCGCCGCGGACATGCTGGGAATCAGCGTCAGAACGTTGCGAAACAAGTTGAACGGCTCGCGTCCCAACGGGGATCGCGGCGGAGGCGGCGGCGAATGAACCGAATCACTTCGGCACTAGCGATCCTCGGCGGGGTGTCGGCACTTGGGTGCCACACCCCGCCTTCCGTTTCCGCGTCGAATGCCCCGGCGAAGACCACGGCGGTCGCCTGGCCCGCGCCGGCGGCGGGGCGAACGCATTCGATCCTCCCCACGCCCACTACGGTTGCGTGGGGCTGGTACGATGCCGCGGGACAACCCGTGCTCCGCGTCGCTTCGGGCGACGAGATCGTGGTTCGCGCGCTGTCCACCTGCAGTCCGCGCTCGCTCACCGGCGCGGGCCTCGACACGAATCGCATCGAGCAATTGGCGAAGGACATGTATGCGGCCCGCGACAAGATGAAAACCGGGCCGGGCGGCCATATTCTCACCGGCCCGATCTACGTCGAAGGCGCGGATTCCGGCGATGTGCTCGAGGTGCGCTTCAAGGACATCCGTCCGGCGATCAACTACGGCTGCAATTCCTTCAGCCCGCGCAGCGGATTCCTGAAAGACGACTTCACGACGTCGCGCTCCAAGATCATCGAGCTGGATACGGTGCGGATGCTCGGAAAGTTCAGCGACGCCGTCACGATTCCGCTGCATCCGTTCTTCGGCAGCGTAGGCGTCGCGCCGCCGGCGTCGATGGGCCGCGTCAACAGCGCGCCGCCCGGCATTCACGCGGGGAACCTCGATAACCGGGAGCTCGTCGCCGGATCGACACTCTATATCCCGGTCTGGACGAAGGGCGCGCTACTCGAGATCGGCGACGGCCACGCAGGTCAGGGCAACGGCGAAGTGGACATTACCGCGATCGAGACCTCGCTCATCGGCCGGCTGCAGGTCGTGGTGCGCAAGGGTCAGCATCTCGACTGGCCGCGAGCCGAGACGCCGACGCACTACATCGCCATGGGCATTGATTCGTCGCTGATGAACGCCACGAAGCTGGCCATTCGACAGGGCATCCAGCTCCTCGTGGACGTGAAGGGAATGTCGCGCGAAGAGGCGTACCAGCTGATCAGCGTCGCCGGCGACGTCAACATGACGCAGCTCGTGGATGGTCCTTACGGCGTTCACGTCATGATTCCGAAAGCGATCTTCACGAAGCCGTAGACGCGAGCCCGGCAACTTTTTCCTACCACGCGCGGTCGGCACGATTTGCCGAAGCGGCAGAAAGTTCCGCATAGCCGCTTCGGCCCTTCGACGCCATCCCTCGACGACTGTCAGTCGCTAAGCAGATTCCATCAAACGGCTTAGCCGCTCTGAACCCGCGCAAATCGTCGCGGTCATCCATCGACATTCGACTGGTCCGGTAGGTGCCTTCAGCAACCGCAGGCCGGAGGTGTGCCCGGCGCCTTCCTTATCTCGCGGATGCGGAGCTGAATGTCGGATTCACGAAGCAGCAAGCTGTGGGATGCGCTGGCCTCGGGTGATTCGAGCGCCCGGGACGTCTTGCTGACCGAGAACCTGAGCCTCGTCCACCATGTGGCGCGGCAACTCGCGCGTCGCCTCAGCGACAAGGTGGACCACGACGAGCTGGTAAGCGCCGGAATCCTCGGCCTCATGTCCGCCATGACCGCCTTCGATCCGCAGCGCGGGCTCGCGTTCAGCACCTTCGCCGTCCCCCGGATTCGCGGCGCGATCCTCGATGAGCTTCGGCGCCAGGACCACGTACCGCGGTCCGTGCGCCGCAAGACGCGCGACATCGAAGCGGCGCGTCAGTCGCTGGCCGGCCGGCTGTGTCGAGCGCCGGACGACGACGAGCTCGCGGCCGAGCTCGGGGTCAGCCGTGCAACCTTGTGGAAGTGGCAAGCCGACGTCGAGAGCGCGGTGCGGCTCCCTCTCGATCGTCCCGCGCGGGCGCGCGGCGAAGCCTCGCCGGCATCGTTCCTCGACACGCTCCACACCGAGCCTTCGGAAGCCGTCGACGAACAGATCGGCCGCGACGAGGAGATCGCGCTCCTGCGGAAAGCGATCCTCGACCTGCGCGAGCAGGAGCGGACGGTATTGGGACTTTACTATTTCGAAGGTCTCAAGATCCACGAGATCGCGCAGATCCTCGGCGTGACCGACTCGCGCGTCTCGCAGGTGCGTTCGAAGGCGCTTTCGCGCCTGCGCGACATGGTGGGCTCGGCGCTCGTCTGCTAACGCGCGTCGCGGGTCGCTCCGGCCGGCGCGCGGTGCGCCTTGAGTGTCGGCAGGCGGAGCTCCAGCTGTCCGCCACCGAAACGCCACTCGGCGCCGACTGACGACGCGACAGACGCCGCATACGCGCTGATCGCCGATTCGCTGATCGGCTTCGACGACGCAAATCGGATCCGTGCCCATTGTTCGTCCGACTCCATCGACACGCGGACGGCATCGCCGGTTGCGCTTCCTCCGCTTCCGCCTCGCTCGCGAGCGCTTCGGCGAAGCCCGTACAGCGTCACCGACAACAAGCGAATGAGCGCCGCTCGTTCGCTCCACACCGGCTCGATCGGCGGACCGGGAACGAAGTCCGCCGTGACGTCTCGGACATCGTACAGCATCGATTGGATGCGAACGACGTCGGTCATGACCTCCTCGAGGATCAAGCCGCTCTTCGTTGGTTGCCCCGGCCGGGCCAGCAAGCGGACGACGCTCGTCGTCTCTTCGAGTCGCGCCAGCTCCTTCTGCACGCTGTCGGTGGCCGCGCTGGTGCTTCGCCAGTGCTCGTCTCGCAGCAGCTCGGCGAACGCGCGCAGCGCACCCAAACGATTGTTGAGCGCGTGATCCAGTCCGAGCAGCACCTGATCCACCAGGTCGAGCCAGTCGTCGGACGACACTGATCGAGGGGTGGGCGGATGCGACGGGGTAGTCGCGTTCGTCATGGAAGAAAAGCTACACAACCGGCGCCCCGGTGCCGGGAACGCTGCACGTGGCCTGACGGGTTGATGGTGAGACGGCTTGTCGGGAAAGTGAACCCTGACGTGATTCCTGCATGGACATGACAGTATTGGGCCTCGTGTGCTGTTTGGCGACCGCCGCCCCCTCCGGAACGCCGGTGGCGGTGCCTGGAGCAAACTTTTCTGGTTGGGAGACGTTCGCCGCGGCTTTGGACACGGTAAACCCCCTGCGGTCACGCCTTCGGGTTCCGACGGACACGCCTAAGGCGCGCCCTCGGGTGATCGAGGTCAGCGATTGGTACGCCCGGCGGCTCACGATCCACCGCTACACCGCGTACGGCACCATTCCGGTGTTCGCGGTGCAGTGGATGGCCGGAAAGAAGCTGTACGACGAGAGCCGCGCGGCCCCGGCGTGGGCGAAAACCGTACACCGGGCGGGCGCTACAACGCTCGCGGGTATGTTCACCGTTAACACGGTGACCGGGTTGTGGAACTGGTGGGACTCGCGAATGGTGGCCCAGGGACGCGTCCTCCGGACCGTCCATGTGCTGTCGATGCTCACGGCCGACGCCGCGTTCACGTACGCGGGGGCCAAGCTCTCGAACGAGGCCGAGACCGACGCGAGCAAACGGCGGTTGCATCGAACGGTCGCGCTGTCCGCAATGGGTCTGACCGTCGTGAGTGGTACCGCCATGAAACTCTGGAATCGATGAGCCTTCCTGAATCGTTCGTGCAATTCTTCCAGCCCTGGAACGACTACTACAGTCACTCCAAGGGCGCCGAGACCGTCGTGCAATTCCTGCACATCGGCGGTCTGGTGCTCGCCGGTGGATTCGCAATCGCCATGGACCGCGGCACGCTGCGCACCGTTCGCGGCGTCATTGCCGACCGCTCACAGCATCTGCGCGAGCTGGCCGCGATACACCGGTGGGTAATCACGGGACTCGTCGTCGTGGTGATCAGCGGACTGGCGATGCTCACCGCGGACATCGAGACCTTTTTTGGATCGTGGATTTTCTGGACGAAGATGGGGCTCGTCGCGGTGCTCCTGTTGAACGGGCTGATGATGATGCGTGCCGAGACGGCGCTGGCGAAGGATGCCGCGCCGGCGTCGCCCGCATGGGTTTCCTTGCGCCGAGGCGCAATCGTCAGTCTCGCTCTCTGGTTCATCATCACGGCACTCGGCGTCGCCATCGTAAACCTGAGCTGATAACGCGATGTCAGGCAGCACATATAAAGAGAAGGAATTCGAAAATCAGGACTGCGACGGCTGTCCCCTCGTCCCGCGCCGTGAGTTTCTGCGCGACGCCGGCGCGATCGCCGCGGGCATCCTGATGGCCCTCGGCGCGTCGCCAGCCCGGGCCGCGGCGGCGCCCATCGGCGCGGTCGCGGGCCGTGGCGGCCGCCGTGACGAGAAGTCCTATCCCATCCCGGCGAAAGACGGGAGCCAGATCGACAAGGACAACGGCGTCATCGTGACGCGCTGGGAGGGAAACGTCTACGCGTTCTCCCTTGCCTGTCCGCACCAGAACACCGCGATCCGGTGGTACGACAAGGACGGCAAGTTCGAGTGCCCCAAGCATCATTCGCGCTTCGAGCCCGATGGCCTCTACATCAAAGACAGCGGCCGGGCCACGCGCGGATTGGATCGCTTCGCGATCCACAAAGACGGGAACAATGTGATGGTCAACCTGGATAAGCTGTACCAGGAAGACGACGACGAGACCGAATGGAAGGCGGCCGTCGTTACGGCTTGAACCCGACATCGAGCGCGCCATGTCCTGTCAGCATTGCCTGAACCGCCGTGAATTTCTCGCCCGCTCGGCGCTGGCCGCCGTGGCGCTCGCCGCGGTCGAGGCGTGCGGCGACGGACAAATCGGCCCGCCGCTTCGCACCACCACGGGCGGCGGCGACATCAACGTGCCGCCCGGTCCACCGCTGACGATCTCGCTCGCCAGCCATCCGGGGTTGGCGACGGTCGGCGTGCTCGTGGAGCTCGAGCGCGAGCGCGCGGTGATGCGAACCGGCGCGAACAGTTTCATCGGCTTGTCGCGCATCTGCACGCACGAGCAGTGCGACACCGAAGTGCGCAACAACCAGCTCGAGTGTCCGTGTCATGGATCGCTGTTCGCCAAGGACGGATCGGTCATTCATGGGCCGAACGTGGCGAGCGCTCCAATCACAGCATTGCGACAGCTGAACGTCACGATCGACGCGGCGGGCGGAACGATCACTATCGCCTGAGTCGAGCTCTCAGCTATCAGCTGACAGCTAAAGCGATCAGCTAATCGGAGTTGGCGGCGGCCCGCGGCCGCCGCCTTCTTTTTTGCTGATAGCTTTGGCTATTGGCTGTCTAGCTGTTAGCTCAGCCCCGAAATAGTTTGCCTTCCATGCTGATTGGCGTCGCCGGCATGGTCGGTACCGGCAAGACTACTCTCTCGCGGACGCTCGCGGCGCGGTTCGGCCTGCAGCTCGCGTTGGAGAGCGTCGACGCCGACAATCCGTGGCTCGAGAGCTTTTACGGCGGCCCGGATGAGATGCGCGCGTACGCGCTGCATCTCCAGCTGCACTTTCTCGCCACGCGCTTCGCCAGCATGCGTCGCATGCGTGGGCTCGGTGGAAGCTGGGTGCTCGATCGCACCTGGTACGAGGACGCCGAGATCTTCGCGCGCGGATTGTTCGAGCAGGGATACATGACGTCGGACGAGTGGCTGCTCTACCGCCGTCTCTACGCCGAGCTGCTGTATTCTCCGGCGGCGCGTCCGCCGCGACTCCTCATCTATTTGCACGGACCGCTCGACGTAATCGCCCAGCGAATCGCGACGCGCGGGCGTCCGAAGGAGAAGGAGACGTCGCTCGAGTATTGGGCCGCGCTGCATGACCGGTACGAGCGATGGATCACCGGGTTCATTCAGTGTCCCGTGCTCTCGCTCGACGTTCGCGAATACGACCTCGTCGCCGATCCAGCGGCGGTCGACGAGATCGCCACACGCGTACGCAATGAGCTCGAGGGAGAGTTGCCGCAGACGGAGTTGTGGCCGAACGTTACGCGCCAGCGGGCGTTCGCCTAACGAGGGAGCGGAACCGTGAGTCTTCTCGGCAAGCTGCTCTTCTTTCCAATCACGGGTCCCGTCGCGGGGATCCGCTGGTCGTTGGGCAAGGTGCAGAACGTCGTCGAAGAAGAGCTCACCGACGACGCGCCCGTAAAACAGGCGTTGATGGAGCTGCAGATGCAGCTCGAGCTCGGGGACATCACGGACGACGAGTACGTCGAGCGTGAGGCGGTGCTGATGGCCCAACTGCGCGAAGTGCGCGCGTGGCGCGAGCGGCTCGGCAAAGGGACCAGCGGCGGACCGGTCCGCGTCGCACGAGACGACGAAGCGGAGTGACCGCGCTCGATTTTCTCGTCGAGCGACTACCGCGAACGTCACTGATTGTCGGCAAGGGCGGCGTCGGGAAAACGACGTGTGCCGTTGGACTCGCCGTCACATTCGCGCGACGCGGCGAGTCAGTGATACTCCTTTCGACCGACCCCGCCGCGGCACTCTCGGAAGTGACTGGCTCGCCGGTCGGGACGACCGCCGCGCCGGTAGCCTCGGTTCCGGGACTCGACGCACGGCAGCTCGCGGCGAGCGAGCTGCGGCGCGATTTCCTCGATCGCTGGCGTGACGTCATCGCCGAAATCATCGATCGCGGCACATACCTCGACCGCGCTGACGTGGACGGACTCGTTGACGCGGCCCTCCCGGGCGCCGACGAGATCTTCGCGCTCCTCGCGCTCGCCGACACGCTGGCCGATCCGTCCGCCACTTATCGGCGGATCGTGGTGGATACGGCACCCACGGGCCACACGCTCCGCCTCCTCGCGCTCCCCGACACGTTCCGCGCGCTCCTCGCGATGCTCGACCAGATGCAGGATAAGCATCGCTTCATGGTGCGCGCGCTCACACATCGGTATCGCCGCGACCGGGCCGACGACTTCATCGACGAGATGCGGGTGCGCATCGACCGGCTTCGAGAAATCCTCGCCGATCCGGCGTCGCTCGCGGCGATCGTCGTCATGCGCGACGAGCCGATGGTGATCGCCGAGACCAAACGCTATCTCGAAGAGCTGACCACGCTTCGCATTCGCGTGGCCGCCGTGATCGTCAACGCGGCCGACGCGAAAGCCGAGTCGTCCGCGCTCGCTGCCTCGCTGGCGAGTTATGTCGTCCCGCGGGTCGAGCCGCCGCGTGGCGTCGATGCGGCTGCCGCCGCGCTGTCCATGATGCGCGAGCCACGAAGCCCTCGCGCCGCGAAGCGGGCCGAGAAGGAGCGAGTGTCGTCCGCGACTTTCCCGTCCGGCAGCGCTGGATCGATCGCCGGGCTCGTTCGACCGTTGACGATCGTCGGAGGCAAAGGAGGCGTCGGCAAGAGCACGATCGCTTGCGCCCTCGCCATCGCGGCGGCCGACGAGAATGCAGGCGACATTCTGCTCGTGTCCACTGATCCGGCTCCGTCGATAGCCGACGCGCTGGGAGAAACGGGAGCGGCGTGGGCCCAAGCCGACGCGGAGCACGCGGTGGAGGGAGTCCGCGGTCTCGTTGCCCGACAGATGGACGCCGCGGCCGCCTTCGCGCGTCTTCGCGACGAGTATCAGGATCGCATCGACGGAATGTTCGAGGCGATCCTGCGCCGCGGCGTCGATGTGGATCGAGACCGGCGCATCATGCGCGAGTTGCTTTCCCTTGCGCCGCCGGGAATCGACGAGCTGTTCGCGCTCTCGCTGCTCGGCGACGCGATATTCGAGCGCCGGTTCACTCATGTGATCGTCGATCCCGCACCGACCGGGCATCTGTTGCGGCTTCTCGAGATGCCGGCAATCGCGCTCGACTGGACGCATCGCCTGATGCGTTTGATGCTCAAGTATCGCGAGGCCGTCGGACTCGGGGCGGCAGCTGAGGAGCTGCTTGCTTTCGCGAAACGAACTCGGGAGCTCGACGCCCTGTTGCATGACGCCGACCGCTCGGGCGTCCTGATTGCTTCGCTCGACGAGCCAGTCGTTCGCGCGGAGACGAGTCGTCTGGCGGCGGCGATCGCAGCGCTCGGTGTCGACGTGATCGGCATAGCGTGGAACCGGGTCACAATTGCGGTGTCCCCTCTTCCTGAGTTACGCGCGCCGCGACAGTTTTGCGCGGATCATGTGAGCCCACCGCCAATCGGCGTTGCGGCGCTGCGCGCGTGGGGTCGTTCATGGCGCGAGATGACACCGGTCAGCTGACTTCAACAATGTCGTCGACGCTCGAGTCAATCTGGTACGTGTACGGCATCGTGCCCGGCGGCGCTGATTTCACGAGCGGCGCTCTCCCGGAGGGCCTCGACGACGCCGGTGTTGCCGTCGAGCGGCGCGGCGACCTGGCCGCGCTCGTGTCGGTGCTCGATGGAGCGTCGTACGCGCCGAGTCGGGTGGAGGAAAGCTCGGGCGATGTGGAGTGGCTGAGTCCGCGCGCGACGGCGCACGACCGCGTGCTCACGTGGGCGAGCGACCGGGGAGCCGTCGTCCCGCTGCCGATGTTTTCGCTCTTCTCCGGCCGCGATGCGGTCCGCACGATGCTCGACGACCGATCGGCGCAGCTTTCCAGCGCGCTCGAGCGGGTGAAACGAGGGCGCGAGTACGCATTGCGTGTCTATCGAGTGGACGCCGAGCTTCTCGACGTCATCCCGGAGATGAGCCCTCGCCTGCGCGAGCTCGCGGAACAGGCGGGGAGCGCGTCGCCCGGTCAACGGTATCTCCTCGAACGAAAGCTGGACGGTGAAAAACGTGGCGAGCTGCGAAGCGTGACCCAGCAGGTCGTGGATGAAATCGTCGAACAGCTCGGACGCGACGCCGCCGAGTCGGTGCGCTCACCGATCCCGCGGGCCGCGGACCGAACGCCGGCGAGCGGTACGATGGTGCTCAACGCCGCGTTCCTCGTGGCTCCTTCCGCGTTCGAGGCGTTTCAAAGAACGCTCACGTCGATCGTGGAGCGACACGACCAGCGCGGGTTTCGCTTCGATTTCACGGGGCCCTGGCCCCCGTATCACTTCTCCCAACCTTCAACCGCCGACGATGGCGCCTGACGACGACGAGATCGAGACCGAGGAGTTGGTGCTCGGCGATCTGCTGAATCACGTGCTCGACAAGGGCGTCGTGATCGGCGGCACCGTGACCATTTCCATCGCCGACATCGATTTGCTCGTGCTCGATTTACGACTACTGCTTTCGTCCGTGGAGACAGTTGTGCGACGAAACATCGATCAAACGTTGATTCAGTTAACCGCCGGGGAGGTCCCGTCGAAGTGACGACGCATCTGTACTGCGTGTTGCCGAACGAGCGTCGCGGTGATCTTCCGGCCGATTTGCGCGGAATCGACGGGGCTCGTGTGCGGTCGATGCAAGTGGATGGTCTGGTGGCGTGGGTCAGCGACGCCGAGCGCGGTGTCCCCGTTTCGATCGATGGGGTTCGCGCCCACGACGCCGTCGTCGAGGCGGCGCTCGAGACCGGAGCGACGCCCGTACCGGCACGATTCGGCCAGGAGTTCGCGAGCGACGACGCCTGCCGCGGCGCGTTGGAGAACTATTCGAATTCGGTCACGTCGCTCCTCGCCGACGTCCAGGGCTTCGTGGAGATGACGCTCATCCTCACGCCGTCCACGCGTCGCATGCTGCGCGATCTCGAGCCGGGTTTCCCGGCGATGATCGATCCGGAGAGACCCGGCGCCGGTCGCGAGTACATGGAATCACTCCGGGCTCGCGAAGCGTCCACCGGCTCAGTCCGCCGGTCGCTCGACTCGCTCGCGCAGACACTGACCGAGGCTACGATGGCATTCGTCCGGCGGCGCGCGGTTCACGATCAGGTGACGCGGCTGCCCCTACGTACGATCTCCCACCTCGTTTCGCGAAACGATGTTGCGAACTACAAGGAGGCGGCGTTCGAAGTGTCCTCGACGACTGAGTTCCGGTTCCTCGTCATCGGTCCCAGAGCCCCTTACAGCTTCTGCGCGCTCGGAAACCGGGATACCGGGCTCCACGGCATGAAACTGGCGGACTGATGTATGCCGGATAGTAGCGGACTGAGGCAGTCGTCGGGGTCGGAAGACGGGGAGGATCAGACGGTGGCGGCGCTCCACGCCATCGCCCGAGCGCTCCCCGAACGCATCAACGCCGATCCGGACCGAGTCGAGCAAGGTCTTGCGCGACTCGTCCTCACAGTTGTAGAACTGCTACGCGAAACCCTGGAGCACCAAGCGATTCGGCGAATGGACGGTGGAACGCTGAACGAGCAGGAGGTGGAGCGCCTGGGTCTCGCGTTGCTCAAGCTGAACCATAGGATGGACGAGCTGAAAGAGGTCTTCGGTCTCACCGATGAAGACCTCAACATCGACCTCGGGCCGTTGGGCAGGCTGAGGTAGTCGAGACGCTACTCACCCACTGACAGATGCCCGAGTTCGTAAATCCGACGCGGACGCATGGCCTGGTCGACATCCTCGATCGCGTGCTGGACAAAGGCCTCGTCATCGCCGGCGACATCAAAATCAACTTGGCGAACGTCGAGTTGCTCACGATTCAGGTTCGCCTGCTCGTGTGCTCGATCGACAAAGCCGAGCAGATCGGTCTTAACTGGTGGCGCAACGATCCGAGACTCACTATGTCGGGAGCCGCCTCGGCCGCGGCTATCCCCGAGCTCGACGCTCGTTTGACGCGAATCGAAGAACAGCTCACTCGCCTCGCCCAGTCGGCGGGGCCGGCGAGCGGATCGGTGTCGAAGTCGTCTCGCAAGTGATGAGCGCAGCTCGACGCGACATTCTCTAACCGGACTCTAGCCCCCAAGGACTCAAGAACATGGCCGTCGAACGCACCCCTAGCGGCAGTTCTCTGATCGATGTTCTGGATCGCGTACTGGACAAGGGCATCGTTATCGATGCCTGGGTCCGTGTCTCATTGGTCGGTATCGATCTCGTGACGGTGGAAGCGCGAATCGTCGTGGCGTCCATCGACACATATTTGAAGTACTCGGAAGCGGTCGGCATTACGTCGCCGATTTCGCGCCCGCGTGAAATCGGCGCGGGCGATGAGCTCGAACGAATGCAGCGCGAGAACGCGGAGTTGCGCCGCCAGCTCGAGCTTCGAAATGGCTAACATGGTGGAGTAGCGTAGTATGGCAGTTCTCGGAGACCGCTCGATCGCCGGTCTCCTCTCGGGCTTGGCCGAGGCGCCTGATTTTCGCGCCGCAGCGTCATTCCTTCTGGCGCAGCTCGCCGACCTCGCCGGCGCACGTCGCGCGGCAATGTTCCGCCTGGACTCCAGCCACGAGAACGCAGTGCTCATCGCCGCCGTCGGACTCGAAGCCGAGCCGGGCGAGTTGGCCATTCCCTTGAGCGATTTGTCGAGCCCGTTGGTCATCAGCGCGCTCGCGCTCGTTCGAATGCACGGCACCAGCTCCCTGGGACCACGCTCACTCGGCGGCTTCGAGCGATGGATCGCTCTGCCGATGTCGCAGCCGCGATATCGCGGCGCGCCCGGCGCGATGTCGGCCGAGCGTGCCACGGAACTGGTGTCGTCTAGAACGATCAGCGTCCTGCCGACCCCCGATCGTCGCCTTGGCGTGGCTCCCGCCGGCGTCGTTCTGCTCGAGAGCCCGGTCGACGCGACAGTCATCGACGAAGCCGGTGAGATTCTGGCGCTCGCCAGTCCCCTGATGGGTCGCCTTGCAGCGCTCGAGGAGGCACGCGACAACACCGAGCGACTATCGCAACAGCGCGAGCGACTTACGCTGATGGTGGATTCGCTCCCCGATCCGGTGGTCATCACCAATGCCGCGAACGACATCATCACGCAGAACCACCGCGCCGAGCGTCTGCTCCACGTTCGCGACGACGACTCGGCGGGCCGACGCCGCGCCATCGAGTTGAACAACCTGCTCTTCACGTCGTTCCTCTCGAAGGCGGCGATGATGGGCGGCGCGCAGGGTGGTCCGCGCGAGCTCAACCTCGTCGATCCTGACGAGGGCAACGATCTTTTGTTCGAGGTCCTGGCGCACCCGCTCGGCGAGCGCGTCGGCCCCGAGGACGCGGTGCTCTCGGTGTTGCGCGACGTGACCGACTTGCGACGCGCCGCCAACGAGCTCGAGCGACAGGTACAACGCGTACGCCAAGCTGAAATCTCGGTGCGCGGCGAGCGCGACCGCTTGAATCTCGTGCTCGAGAACGTGGCCGATCCGATTCTCGTGACCGACGAGCGCTCGAACATCATCCTGATGAACGATCAGGCCGAGCAGCTCTTCCAGATGACCGAGGCCGAGGCCCGCACGCGCGCCCAGCTCGCTGCAGTCCGAGGCAACGACACGAAGTTCACGTCGTTCATCTCCGAGTTCGCGCTGCTCGATGACGACTCTCGACGCGAGCGGATGACGCTCGTCTACCCGCGCAGCGGAATCGAGCTGCCGGTCGAAGTCGTGTCGGGCAAGGTGAAGAACGAACGCGGCGAGCCGATCGCGATAGTGTCGGTGCTGCACGACCTGACCAAGCAGGTCGAGAACGAGCGATTGTACGAAGCGCTCAAACGGTTGAACAGCGAGCTCGAAGAACGAATCCGAGAGGCGACGGCCGACCTGGCCGAGCAAAACGCGCGGCTCCAATGGCAGTCTCAGGAAGTCGAGCGCGCGAACAAGCTCAAGTCCGAATTCCTGGCCAGCATGTCACACGAGCTGCGCACGCCGATCAACGCGCTGATCGGCTACTCGGCGCTCATGCTCGACGGCGTGCTCGGAGAGGTGAATCCCCGTCAAAGCGACGCGTTGCTGCGAGGCCGCGCCGCGGCGGAGCATCTCCTCGCGCTGATCAATGACATCCTCGACCTGGCCAAGATCGAGGCCGGCAAGATGCCCCTGCACCTGGAAGACGTATCATTGCGTGAGGTGGCGACCGAAGTGTCGCAGCAGATCGAGCCAATGGTGCGCAAGAAACAGCTCGAGTACACGATCGACGTTTCGCCGGACTGCCCGCTGATCTACTCCGATCGCACCAAGATCAAGCAGGTGCTCCTCAATCTCATTTCCAACGCCGCCAAGTTCACGAACAAGGGCAGTGTGGCGGTCCGCGCCGAGTGCGCGCCCGGCGGAGTTCGCATCGACGTCGTCGACACCGGCATCGGAATCCGTCAGTCCGATCTGCAGGCGATCTGGGAGGATTTCCGACAGGTGGACCAGTCGCGAACGCGTGAGTTCGGTGGAACCGGGCTCGGGCTCAGCATCACGCGGAAGCTCCTCGAGCGGCTCGGCGGTTCCGTCGCGGTGCAAAGCACCTATGGCGAAGGGAGCACGTTCTCCGTCTACCTCCCCGTGCGCGTCCCCGTTCCTGGACCGTCAGAGTATCCGACAGCAAGCGTGTCCGTCTAAGAAAAGATCCTGGGTGCTAGGTCCTGGGTCGTGGATGAAACGGCGGGCGCTGTTTCTCCAAGATCCAGGACCCAGGACCCAGGACCTGTTGTCCCGAACCTGGGCCGGAGGACGGGGTACGATATCGGGCACGCTTGCTCTTGGAGAACGAACGATGGCGAAATACCGGGTGGTGGGGAGATGGGTGTCCCTGGCGGCAGCAATGACGTTCGCGGCGGCGTGTGGTGACCGTGCCGCGCAGAAAGCGGCTGCCGACTCTCAATTGGCGCGCGACCTCGCACTCGCGTCGCAACAGCCTTCGGCGCAGCCAACCTTTCAGGATACGGCGGTAGCGCCCACACCCACGCCGGCGCCGGCGAAAGAGACCGCGCCCGTTCCGCAGCCCAAAACGCGGACGCCGCGTCGAGCGGAGCCGCGCACGCAAGCACCGCGGCCGGTTTCGCCGCCGCCTCCGACGCAGACACCGGTTGTCCAGCCGACACCGGTCGCTCAGGCACCGGCGCCAGCGCCGACTCCCGCGCCCACGCCCGCGCGTGGCGAGATCGGCACCGGCACGGGTTTCGGACTGACGAGCGGCGCGAAGGTGTGCACGAACACGAACCGGGCGGGTGACAAAATCGTCGCGACGTTGAACTCGGCGGTCACCGGGTCGAACGGCGCCGTGATTCCCGCGGGGTCGACAATCGTGCTCGAGGTGGCGTCTACGAGCGCTGGCCAGAACGGCGAGGGCGCGCAGATCAACTTCCGCATCCGGTCGCTCGTCATCAACGACAAGACGTATGATGTGAACGGCGATGTCTCGACTGTCTCGCCGCTCGAGAAGACGAAAGTCGCGAACGGCGATCCCAATGCCGAGAAGAAGAAGGTCGTCGGTGGCGCGATCGCCGGCGCGATCCTCGGCCAGATGATCGGACATAACACCAAGGGTACGATCATCGGTGCCGCGGCGGGCGCCGCGACGGGCGCTGCGATCTCGAGGTCCGGCGAGTCGTACGAGGGGTGCCTGCCCGCTGGGTCAGCGCTCCATATCACGCTGAATTCGCCGATCCTGATGTAACTCGCGGGGCAACGCTTAGGGCCGTTAGTCTATCTAAATGGCCCCTCGCGTTCCGCCCGCGCTCAAGTCGTTCCACCCGATCGTCCGCGCCTGGTTTCGCGAGACGTTGGGTGACCCGAGCCCGCCTCAGCGTGAAGGCTGGCCGGCGATCGCGAGTGGAGCGAGCACGCTCATCCTCGCGCCGACGGGCACGGGCAAGACGCTCTCCGCGTTTCTTTGGGAGCTGAATCAGCTCATCGTGGACGGCGGGAAAGAGCCGCTGCCAAACGCAGTCCAGATCCTCTACGTCTCACCGCTCAAGGCGCTCAACAACGACATCCAGCGCAACCTCGAGCGTCCGCTCGCCGAGCTGCGCGAGCGATTCGAGGCGGCGGGCAAGGCGTTTCCGGAGATCCGCGTCGCCGTGCGCACGGGAGACACGCCGCAATCCGCGCGTGCCCGCATGATCCGCAAGTCGCCGCACATCTTGATCACGACGCCGGAGTCGCTGCACATCATGCTCACGTCCACGCGCGGCCGCGGCATGTTCAGCGGCGTCCGCGCCGTGATCATCGACGAGATCCACGCGATCGCCGGGACCAAGCGCGGCGCTCATTTGGCGCTCACGCTGGAGCGCCTCGAACGCTTGTGCCAAACGCAACCGCAGCGTATCGGGCTCTCCGCCACGCAGCGCCCGCTCGACGAGATCGCACGCTTTCTCGTCGGCTTTGATGTGACGGCCAACGAGCCGCGGACCTGTCGCATTGTCGATTGCGGACTCGTGAAGCAGCTCGAGCTGGCGATTCGCTCGCCGGTGGAGGACCTCGCGCACCCGGGCGGTACGATCTGGTCGTCGGTCACGCCGATGGTGTTGCAGTACATGCGCACCGCGCGCACGACGCTGATCTTCGTCAACAACCGCGCGCAGGCCGAGAAAATGGCGGCACGCATCAACGCGCTCGCCGGCGAGGAGCTGGCGCTCCCCTATCACGGATCGCTGTCGCGCGAACGGCGTCTCATGCTCGAGCAGTCGCTGAAGGCGGGGAGCCTGCGCGCACTCGTCAGCACGAGCTCCCTCGAGCTCGGGATCGACATCGGGTCGGTGGATCTCGTGCTGCAGCTGCAGTCGCCGAAGCGCGTTGCGAACGGGCTGCAGCGCGTCGGTCGCGCCGGCCACTCGCTCGACGCCGTCAGCCGCGGCGTATTCATGCCGACTTTTCGCGACGACGCGATGGAATTGCTCGCCGTCGTCAAGGCGATGGGCGACGGCGACGTCGAGCCGACGCGTGTCGTGCAGAACGCGCTCGACGTCCTCGCGCAGGTGGTCGTCGCGGCGGTCGCGATCGACGATGACTGGACCAGTGCCACGCTCTTCGACCTGGTGCGGTGCGCCTACCCGTATCACGCGCTCACCCGCGCCGCGTTCGACGAAGTACTGGCGATGCTCTCGGGGAAATACCCGTCCGACGTCGCCGCGGAGCTCGACGCGCGCCTGAGTTGGGACAGGGTGACGGACACGCTCATCGCGTCGCGCGCGTCGCGGATGGTCGCGGTGATCTCCGGCGGGACGATTCCCGATCGGGGCCTCTACACCGTGAACCTTCCCGATCGTACCCGAATCGGCGAGCTCGATGAAGAGTTCGTGCACGAAACGCGCGTCGGCGACGTGTTCCAGCTCGGGTCATCCACGTGGCGCGTCAACGCGATCGAGCACGATCGGGTGATCGTGACGCCGGCGCCGGGCGCGCCGGCGCGGATGCCCTTCTGGCACGGAGAGTACGCCGCGCGATCGGTCCACCTTGCGCCACGCGTCGGTGAGTTGCGTCGCGAACTGGACGCCGTGCGAACGGACGAG